>Ga0209149_1001271_pt1 | contig 12476 bp, 9 predicted proteins | sample WorMetTyACAVOLI2_FD_187423 | JGI IMG/M metagenome (GOLD analysis project Ga0209149, IMG submission 187423) | Marine gutless worms symbiont microbial communities from Max Planck institute for Marine Microbiology, Germany - Olavius algarvensis... ... | reverse complement strand
TCCGCCACACACTGGAGGTCGTTGGCAAGGTACGACGGAGCCAGGCCGTTGAGGCAGCGGTATACGAGAACTGCCAGTTTGTAGTCGATCCGCTGACTCATCCTCAGCCAGTGCAGCTCACGAAGACCGGCGTCACGTGGTCGTACCTCCGATGGTAGCACATAATAATATAACGAAGAAACTTTAACTAATACTGTACACAGTGCATATAGAACCGTAGAATACACGTACAGCTGTGCAGTTAAGTCGGTGTAACATAAAACTGTTGTAACAGAAATAGATTTCTAGTGTTTTAAAGATATCTACTAGCATACCGTATTTATGGTGAAATAAAGTTGTGTAAAATAGTGGCCGGACAGTATTTGCCACGGTGCGTGTAACCTACAGCAGACTATGATATAGGAGGCCTAACCGGTGCACGATCCCATCCATCAAACTTGTGCCACGACACAGAAGTGTTTGCTAGCAACATGGACGTAAGATCTAAATGTTCAATCCTGGGACTCTGCAAACCGCTGGTAAAACAGCCCCCCCCCGGGGGGGAGTTCGTGTCGCTTTTTGTGACGACGGCGTCGTTTACAAGCGTCCAAATTCACTAACTTACTTACTTACTCTACCGACAAAAAGTACTCGAAAGAAGCGTACTGAGATCAAGTAAGGTGATGATGTGAAACTACATGTGCGCCCTCAGGCAGGGTCCTCATCCCCAGGGGTCTGCATCCCCTGGAAAGTGCAAGGGCCAGATTCGCTTCAATTGCATTTGCAGCATTATGGTTCGTACAAAAAAAGAACCAAAATGGTTGCCACCAGAGACGTTTCACGGGCTCAAAATATTGCGTTTGCGGTAGTGCTCTGCCCCGGACCCCGCTGGGGAAGCTTACATCACTCTCCCGCAGACCCCTTGCTGGATTTGAGGTGGTCGCTTTGCAACGGGGAGGGAGTACAGGTAGAGAGGGAGGACAGAATGGATGGGAAACGAGGGAAAAGAGGGACCGGAAGGAGGGAAAGGACAGGGAAGGGAGTTGGACTTCGCCCCCCCCTTGCAAAGTTTCCGCCGGCGTCCATGTATTATAGAGAATACCGAAGCGATAGCGGGACATTATGGTACTTACAACATGTGCTGAAATCCTTGCTACATCTCACGAACTTAATTTCCGATAAATTTCCGCCCGCACGCACATAAGAATGCCAAAACGTCCATTTCGGAGGATCAAACACAACTACCAGAACCTCCTGTCTCCGCTCCAGCTATTGTGATACGCCAACAAACCGCCGTGACTGACTGGACTGTACACAACAAACGTTCCAAAGTTGGCCGCTGGACAACGAACTGACCAGACTGACCAAACTGACCGATTACAATAGGCAAACGGCATTTCTAGGCCAGCGAGACGCGACTTCAAACGACCCTATAGGATGCTCCTCGTCGCATTAATTATCACCTACTCAACGAGGCAACAGCGCCAGTCATTCATGCATACACTATGAGCCGCTCAGAGGCTACTGCGTGTGGACACAGTGCAACGCAGCTGGGACCATGCACTTCTTGTTTTTGACGTAAAGATTTAGGAGTCTAGAGACCGCAAGTCCGAGCTGAAATTCGTCATTCGTCATGACTCAAAAATGGCGCGTTAAAGGTGATTAATAACTGCATTGCAGGGTGCGCCACCTGGCGAACCGAATTGCATGATCCCAGAGTCACTTCTGAAAGTTTCAATCAATCAATACATCTTTATTCGCTCAGAAAGAGCAGCATAGAAAAAAAAACAATAAAAAAGCAACAAGAAACAACAAAGCAGACAGGCATTAACGCAGCATGATATCAATTAATTAGGGATTTTTAAAGTAGCCTAAGTATAGATTTACTGCAAGGTCCACTAACAAGAGTTAGTTAAGACAGCTGTATGAGTAGATGAATTCGGAAGGTGTCCAAGGTTACTGATAACAGTCAATAGCAATATCAAAGCTTGTCCCCGTAATGTCAGAATTACGAAACGTCTCAGACCCCGCAATGTCGCAAATCAAACTGACCGTCAAACTGGGCGGCGACGGCGGACAAGAGCGGTCGTCTCGAATGAAAGAAGCGCAGGTCATAAACAGGCTAAACAGCTCAATAAATCAAAGAAACTTCTTCCATGCAACCATGCAGCCGCACAGAAATATCTCTCCGTTCTTTCAAACTGACCACGCCCTCGGACGATATATCAGTCGAAATGAGAGTCAATTTTAACCGGCCTTTAGGAATCGCCAACTATAGACGCAAAAATAAAGCAAAGCTATGGCACGCACCAACGTCGTGCCACCGTGACGGCCATGCACCCGATCACTTAGACTAGTACTGTAGCGACCTTCTGGTATAAAATATGTGTTGTGTCGCACTTTGTGTCTGACTTTATGAAGCCTGGTGACCTTCACCTTTGACCTCAGAATGGTATACGCACAACTGTGTGCCGTGCCAGTCTGACCTTTTAAGTCATTTTGTTCTCGAGTTATACGTACCGCGGTGTGAGCCATAATGACCTTGATCTGTGACCTTCTGCCTCTGGCATAAAAATGCTAAGGCCGGATGGATACGGTTGCCATTCGTATCCCGTTCACCAAAATAATTCAGACTTCGTAACTTTTCTTTTTTACCGCGCGATACTATGCATAGCGCGGACTATGCCCTCGCAAGATGTCTGTCTGTCCGTCTGTCCGTCACACGCCGGTATTCTGTCGAAATAGTTACACATATCCTCAAACTTTTTTTCACCATCGGTTAGCCACACCATTCTAGTCTTTCCATACCAAACAATATGGCAATATTCCGACGCGGACCCTCCTAACGGGAGCGTCGAATGCAAAGGGGTATAAAAAATCGCGATTTTCGACCAATATATAACTTTATCTCGGTAATAATACAAGACAGAGCCATAGTTACTATGGAAGGCGAACAGGAAACCATACCAAAGCTTTCGAATGAAACCAGTTTCAATGACCGCGACCCCAAACCCAAATTTGATGGTCACGCCATTACTTAACGCCGAGCATCTCTGAAACGGTGCCAGATACAGACCACAGTTACTAATAGGAACTTAGGCCATTCTCAAGAGGGTCATTTCGAATGACTTTGAGTGACCTTGAGTAACTTAAGCGAAGTATTCATCTGACACGAAGGATCGCGCGGTCTTTCTGCGAGTCTGCGACAGATGAGCTTCTTGTTTTGAGTTACAACGGCCCACGCGACAAACAGACGGACAGACAAAGTGCAATGCACGATGCACATCAGAAACGCTGCATGTTTTGTTTCATGTCGCGTCATGCAGTTATGAGATGTAGCCTACGCTTCAATATCCGAATTCGCGGTGCAACACAATGACGACGACGAATGACAAATGCGGACGAGCAAAACGAATCGACGACTTGTGCTGACCCCTAGCGACTAATAATGACTTAACTGCAAAACAGGTAAGCTTACTAAGTGGTTTTTGCCGCGCGACGCTATGCATAGGGCAGCTTATGTCATTGACACGTTGTCTGTCTCTCTGTCCGTCCGTCTCGTTCGTGTATTGTATCAAAACAAGAAAACATATCCTCACACTTTTCACCTTCTGGTAGCCCAACCATTCCAGTTTTCCACAAAAAATATTATAGCTTAATTCTGACGAGTTCCCCCTTTAATGGGGCCGTCGAACGCAGGTGGGGTATGAAATACGCGGTTTTCGACCAATAACTTGCTTTATCTCAGAGACGTTACAAGATATAGACACTTGCGCCCTACTAAACGGTGTAATTTCGAATGACCGTGAGTGATCTTGAGTGACTCAGCAAAATTTTCAACGACATGTAGCATCGCGCAGCCTATCTGCGATAGTTCAGCTTTTTGTTCACCTGTGAAGCGACGAGCTGTAGCGAGGCGTTGTCCGTGGCAACACGTTACGTGACATCGTTACGTCATTCTAGTGACGTCATCAGATGCTTTGAACCCTCAACACCGACCTACGAACAGACACAGTCAATAAAACGTTTACATAAACCGTTAAAATATTTGGGTTTTTGGGCACGCGATGCGACTGTTTCTATCCGACCCAACCCGTGCCCGTACTGAACTTGGTATACCGGTTAATACGTGTTAACCGTTTAATGGCCACATTAAAGCTTTTTTTTCTTTTTTTTATTCTTGTTATATACTACCTACCATTTTTATGGTGAATAAAGATTATCATTAAAACCGCAGAGCAACGGACCACTATATACAGCAATACGGTGATTGGTACACTGGCCGTTGATGGGCGGGCTATTGTTACATTGGTACAACGAGGGGCCTGGGAGGACCGGCGGCCCGGCCCAGCCCATGCAGTCCCCCTCCTCGCTGTATCAAGCGTAACAGCCCACCCATCAACGGCCAGTGTACCAACATCATATTATTCGACAACGACCTTTGCATGCACTCTAGAGGGTTAATGCAGACGGATAAGTGCAGTCATTATCGTACAACAATGTACATTATGTACTGCAGTTATAGACGTAGGCTGCTCATGACACAAGCACTTAACTAGCACGTTGAATAAGTGCAATGACCACACGTCAAGCACCGTCTACGTCGCAACAACAACTATTCGCCGCAATAATCGCTACAACTGTTGCGGCGACCGATCACACAGAGTGACACAGTATATTCTCCGCGCTGTGCTGCTGCAAGACGAGCTCAAAGCTAGCACTGATACGATCATCTGTTATTCTCTTTATCCACTTCTCGAGTTCACAAATTTGACTGTAGCCATCAGCTGATGCATTTCTCTGGGAAGCTTCGCCGTCCACAGTACTAGCTCGCGGCTGTTTAGTGATGGGTGAGCATTTGGTACAGCGAGGAGGGGACTGAGCGGGACCGCAGCCCGCCAGGCCCATCCTCACTGTACCAAATGTAACAACCCACCCATCAACGGCCAGCGTACCAATCACTGTAACGTATTGCTGTATAATGGTCCGTTGCTCTGCCGTTTTAATGAGACCATTTAAGGGTTAACTTACTCGACAGTCTAGGCTTATATGCGTAAAACTAAGTCCGACAGAAATCGCGGATAGGTTCTCAGAATATCAAAATGCCAAAGGCACAGCGGCAATGTCGCATCACCCAATATACACGGCAACTTGGCCGGCGGCACATCGCTGTCATAGCGTGTAGCAAATCTTCAAGACCGAATGTTTCCAGTAACTCGTATAGACAGGTCCGCCGCAGCAGCAGCATGACGTCTGAGTACCAGGCTGGAAGCTGGTACGCGGGTCCTGTATTAGTAGAGCGAGCAGTACAGAGATCGACGACTGGTACCACCGAGCAACTGAGTGTTTACAAGAGGCGGTGACAGGTCAACAGTGCACGCTAACGAAGTGGTTCACCGGTACAAAAATGTCGTAGAACTAAACGGCAAATGCCAACAACAGCTGTCATTCAGCACAAAGTTTCATCGAAAGATTGTACAACTGAGAAAATCATCCGTGTACTGCACGTCTACAACTTCACTGGCCGATACCACATTCTGTAACGATTCATGCTGCCATACACAGCAGGCCTCGCCCCCGCACCCGACTGCAGATTACTGTCACATGGCAAATTTTTGAAATTAATAGTATGATTCTATGTATCCAGACAATTTCATAACAACAGCTGCAACAGTTGGAATAGTAACAAACATCGTATCAAAGCAGGCCGAAAGACATGCCTCCCCGGTCACTGTGTGGTCGAAATTCATGCTGAAAGAAGTAAAGAAACGTGAGCAAAAGGAGGCCAAGCACCCTCTGGTGTTGACATTAAGCACATAAGACGACGGACGGCAGAACAAGAAGGGGCCTGGCTCTGTGATACTGTAATACCATCCAACACAGCGCTGATGGAGGTGATGCTTCACGAGACTCAGACACGAAGGCTGGCAGGCAATTCCCCTCAGATTGAATCACAGCAGCGGTCTGGGGCTGAGACGCTCGAGGCGCGCATTAGACAGCGCGCTGAAAATCGTGGTGACACGGACGCTTGCTGGTTTCTGTCCAGCCACACGGTGGACCATTAACGTCGGCATCGGGCAGTGGCTATGTGCCGGCAGCAGAGAACGAAGGTGGTTTGATTCAATTGCTGAGATTAGCAGGCGTGACACACCGGACCACACCACGCGTCAGACTCAATCGTTTTAACAGACCACCCACCGTGTTAATCAGCCAACAATGCCTGCTTTATACCGCCAACACCACGTCTTTGCCAAACCATCGTGCAACCAGCAATAACACAGTGATAATGGCATGTACAGAGAAAAACCATTAGAAAATGTCAACTACACTATCCGAGGGTATAAATAGTGGCATCAAAGGTGTATTTTAAAGTAGCAGCTGCATCTTTAGTACACCAGTCATCAAATGACAATTATTATAATGTTCGTCGTTTTTCCCTAGTTTCTCCAATCATGCAGTTATCTTCCAGCGTATACACAGATCTATGTCTCTTATCCGTGTATATGTGGAAACTACGCTAATTTCCTCGTGTGCAAACGCGCCTATAGCAATTCCGTCCACTTTTTGACCTCGACCTGCGATGTTGAGATGCGAACTCGTCCGAGATTTTTCTCCAGTCTACTACGTAACTACTGAGCAGAAAGCAAATACATGCAACAGTTTTCAAGTGATTGTGTGGACAGACATACACACACACATCAATCTCTACCAAATGAATCACAGACACACTCAGCTGAAAACAATACTACCTCGCTAGTCGCTCCTATCGTAGTAATAATATTAGGCTACGTAGTAACAATAACAGTATGTATCTAGTAACGAAGCCATAACGCTCGTAAGGTGAGAGTGACCACTACCAGCAAGTCGTATCATTAATGACCTATGAAAGCTCGATGCAACAATACACAGATACTGACGACTTATAACGTGGACAAGTTTCTGCGATCAGCCACTGCACTCGGCGAGTGCCTGCGGGCACCTGCAGGGCGGGCTTGAGACTAATGTCACGTGGTGCATGGCGTTCATAAAACGTGATTCATCAATAAGTCGATTATTACGTACTAATTCGTCGCTAGCGCGTCTCGGCGCCGTTCAATACGCAGCATGTGTCAAGCAAGAAATGTCTGTCAATCGTCACAAACTGAAACCATGCGGCAAGGAGAGGACATGAGTCAAGACAAGACTTCATTCGTCATAGATGAGTCACCAGATTCCAGCGTTTGTAGTCTGCCTCATCGTAGCAAGAACGTATAGGATTTCAAAACTGCACAGTCTTGGATGTATGACTGTTTTCAGGCAACGTGTCCTTCGTCACTGGACCTCGCGACAAGCGTATTGTTATCAGCGGCTCAAGAATGAGACCGTTGACAATAATAACAATGACGATTACGTCACTGATGACTCATAGTGTACCTGTCGCACCTGCGCACGCGTCTCTCATCACGCACTCTCTTTCACGTCCGCGCGCCGCACTGCTCGATAATCACCTAATGGCACCGGCTAGCAGGCACGTGACTTGCCATTTCCTGACCGACGCCACCAGCCACTTATGTTTTGGGGCCCGTGAGGGGAACGGTGGGAAGACGACAATAGAGCGAGGGATTGCTAGCCGTAGCAGACCAATCAGTCGCGTGTGAACCAAGTGTGAAATGAAATACATGGCGTTCTGCTGATGATGATGATGCTGCTGCTGCACAAAGACCACGACTGCATTGTCTTCGTCAACACCACAACAGACAGTTGAGTGAAGACTAGGCCTACGTATAATTTCTGGGTCAGTGTTATTCAGTCTACACGGACCATAACCACATCCCTATACCCCATTTCCTACCCTAACGCAATTCCTAACCCTAATCATATCCTGAACCTTAAAGTCGTACTCCAACCAACTCTTTTTATTTCAACTAAGGAACGACTCATGTACAAGTATTCCAAAAACTGTAATTATTTTATTTTTTAAATAAAGCAGTTTTTATGAGAAAGAACTTTGTTATCTCAATATTTGTGCTAAAAATGGAACGACCATGGAGGTACTATTTTAAAATTTATTGAGTTCGTATGCTTTTAACACAGTCAACAATGTCATCATACGCGAGGTACTAGTTCCTGCTTGCGTATACAGCGTACGTAATATTGTTTGAACGCCTTAATTTTCGGTAATATATTTCGTCTGCTGGCGCGAAAGAATATTAATTCTATAATTGCTGCAACGTATTAATCAGGGAGGTACTAACAGAATAGCCGTAATGACGTATTTCGTTTGGTTTTGTTTACATGTGTTGTTCTATAAAAAAATTCTATGGCTCTATCTAAAACTATATCCAACGAAAGCTGGTCCTCTGCAGCCTGTTCGTGAATAAAAAGTTTGAAAATTGTTTTCTCGCTAGAAAAGCGGAGTAAATTTAATTTAACTACCTAAAATGACTTACGTGTATATACACTACACGGCGAATATAGTTATGGCTGATTCATTTTTATTGGCCAGAGTATACCCCTTTAACCTTGATCTTGACCTTGAACTTGATTCAGGCTGCATTCACGTGGATGCATCGGGCCACACTCCGACGCCATTCTTGTCTCATTAGAGCTGCTGTTTCTGCTTCTTCCCAGGCGAATCCCGTCATTAACAAGTCCTTCTTGATCGTGACCTCCTGTTTTACCTCGGATGTCCTCGTCCTCCCGTACCCTGAAACCTCCCAGTATAACGCTTGCTGTGTCATACGCTAGTGATCCACCTCAGTACGTGTCCAAGCCAGCGAAGTTTTCTCTCTCCGAGTACATTCTCTAAACCATGTTGCCCTGCTGCGATGAACCCTAACGGAGTGAAATTACTAGCACTGCATCTGAGCTACTTTACAGTCAGTGCAGATGGAAAATAATTTCTGGCGACATCTAGCAGAGATGTGGCACTGTAAACGTCGCGGTGATTCGATGAATGCCGGCGCGATTTCGTTTACACAACGTACGTGCGCTTCATTAATAAATCATGGATCTAATTCGCTGTAATCGATTTGGAACCTCACAGATTTCATACTTAGTACGGTACGTTGGTACCCCCACTTTTGGACAGGGGACGTCGTGCCGTAAGAGACGCCAGAAAACAAAACGATAAAACACAACAGGTCAATCGATAAAGAGAAGAACGTAACAACATCACGTCAACCACGAAACATTCCAAATTGTTGCTAGTTAGCGATTTCAATGTATACCAACACGCCGCAAACTTATCAGGCCACAGTAACTTACGACCCCGATAAAGACTACACAGCCCCATTACACCAGAGCAGTCAAGATGGTGTTTATACTTGGTCTACTGTGTAAGGCGTGGAGCAAAAACGATACTGTGTGAAACCACGCCGCCACAATGTCTACAGTAATATGTCACGCACGGGGTCAGACCGTCAGACATGTTTTGGGGCATTATGGTGGCGGCGTCTGATCTTGAAGGAGGACGTATGTTGAGTGATGAGTTCTGTCAACCAATCACTGAATCACACGCCAACAATTCGCCATCCCTACCGGACGTCAAGGCGTGCCGGTGCAAAAGTTTCAGAGCGTCTGTTCCGCATCTCGTCTAACATGGTCGGCGACGCATCATGGTCGATTAGCTCGAGCCACTCTGGGTCGCCACTCGCCACAGACCGCTGCCTGACTGCCAGTCCCGTGTTAACGGGGTGCAACTGTAAATCGGACTGGTAGTTTTGAGGGACCTCGGTCCTGGAATTTGTGTAAGTTGTAAAATCGTTTATATGCAACGTGTGAAATCAAGCATAAATGCTACATTATTTTGTGCAGACACGGGCACCTGCAAGTGTAGATTACCTGCCTTGGTGTCTCGCTCAGACATTTAATGTCTTTTACTACTACTGTATTATATATTCATCTTTATTCACCACACAGTGATAGCAAATTAGCAATATATGATAAAGCATAATAAACATAATAAATAATATACAACGTGACAACAAGTGACATGTGTGATCAGACTGAAAATATGATCACGAGTTGTTAACAGAAGTGACAGTTGTAAGAGACAAGGAGCCTACTGAGTGTACGAAGCTCGTATACGGTCGCAGTGTCGTCGTCTCTGATACTGTACGCACTGCAGTAGGCCTACACATTATGTACACAGCCAGCCAGACATGCAGACGCTTGTCGTATCAAGCATGACTCAACGCCGACGCTTAATTTAATAACATTTGCCGGCAAACAACGAACAGAAGCATCAATCATTTAGACGTCATAAACGCGCACAACAGACATAAGAGGACAGTGCATGTGATATTGCAGACCGAGATAACATCTCTGCATCGCCTGTAACTGTAGATCGTTCCGCCCTTAAACAAAAGTTCTCAGGTAAATATCACTTTACACGTGGTACAGCGAAGATAGGCCGTGACGCAGAGTATACCACATTCTCCGCTGAATAACGACAGACACTTCGCACGTGTGGTATGACGGATATTAGCCCTTTAATGGGCACAGGTAAATGCCACATCGAATAATACGGTGATTGGTACACTGGCTGTTGATGGGTGGGCTGTTACATCTAGTACAGCGAGGAGGGGACTGGCCTGGGCCGCAGCCCGCTCCTGGGCCCCTCCTCGCTGTACCAACTGTAACAGCCAACCCATCAATGGCCAGTGTACCACTCACCGTATTGCTGTATAATGGTACGCTGCTCTGCGGTTTTACTGTGTTCATTAAATGGTTAAGTATTCGTCATATACTACACGCGTCATGCCATTGCTGGGACAGCTCGTGTTACTTACTTGTTGTTGGAAGTCCTTCGTATCGACACAATGCAAAAACGTTGCAAAGTACTGTTGACTAACGCCACCTAGCGAATGTCGGCAAACCACTGAGCAGGGCGAGCTGTGTCCTGCATCGCAGCGCCCGCGGCTTGTCTTACGTGTAGGCTCTGCTAAGAAAAACAAGAGGTCAAAGTAATTTGACAAAAAGCGCCTCACGGGGGGCCCATTCCCCGGTTAGGGGTCACCCCTGGGGGTCGAAAGTTGTACCATTGAATTCCTGGGGTAGGGTTTTCTATTAGTGTTCCATAGTAACTATAGTGCCTAGGATGCACCGTTTGGCCACAGTGCACGCGCGTGACAACCAACGACCAACCAACCAACGACCAACGACCAACGACGTCACGACACAGCCTATCTCAATAAGCGCCTCTTTTGCTAACGTAAAGTGAGGCGCTTAAAACTGGCAGAACGCAGTTGAAAACAATGCAAGCAATGACAAGTAAGATTAACAAAATATCTAGAGTTACAAACAATTGGGTTTTCAGTAAATGTCTTTATACAGTGCTCGTGTTACACAGTTTTTATTACCGCGCGATGGGATGCGGCAATCGCTGCTGTGTCGCGTCTTATATGGTAACAGACATTGTTGAGTAGCTCTCAGTTGCTGTGGAGTTGCCGTTGCCGTCGCACGCTATTAAATTGTCATTACCTTGCTCTACCTTTGAGTCGCTTTCTGTAATCGAAGAATACTGGGGTTCGGACAAGGCCATAGTTAGGGATAATTTATAACTAAACATTACATAACACGGTCTTTGCTGTCATGCAGTGTATGTCCGTCCATCCGTCTGTCCGTCAGTCTGTCACGTTCGTGGATCACGTCAAAACGAATAAACATATCTTCGAATTTTTTTACCTTCGGGTAGCGACACCATTCTAGTTTTTCCATACCAAAGGAGGTGCCGATATTCCGACGGGAACCCCCCTAACGGGGGCGTCGAATGCAAGGGGTATGATAAAATGACGATTTTTTTCACAAATATCTCGCTCTATCTCAGAAACGGTTATAGCTAGATGGGCACATGCAGCGAGAGAATTTGTAAGCATCGAATGCTCTTTCCATCCATACAACATTTAGCGTGATTGCCTCAGGGGCGTCCCCAGAGGAAACAAAAATGTGGTAAAATAGCGATTTTTGGACTACGAATTGACTTAAGCATCGTATAACTCGGAAACTATTGAAGATGGATAGGGACATGCAGCGAGTGGTTTGGCAAGCATTGACTTGTCTTTCCATCGATGCAACATACTGCGTGATAGTCGCAAGGGCGTCTCCAGGGGAAACAAAAATGTGGGCTGCGGTACATGAAAACGGCGATTTTTTGCACTTGCGGTTCGAATAACTGGGAAACTGTTGAAGATAGATGTGTACATGCTGCGAGACAATTTATAAGCATTGAATTCTCTTTCCATCCATACAACATTTACCATGATTGCCCCAGGGGCGTCCCCAGGGGAAACCAAAATGTGGTTAAAAATAGCGATTTTTTGGACTTGTGCATTGACATTGGTTGGCGGTGTGGCTTAGTGGTAACGCGTTGGCCTCGATCAACGTAGTTGCGCTACGTCAGACCCGGTTAGTTATTTACGCGGACGACATATGTCTCGCCATTCAAGGCCAATACTTCAGCGAATTGGAATGCAGTCTCTCGTCAGATATGGCGCGGATGTCACACTTCTGTCGAC
>Ga0209149_1001270_pt1 | contig 12477 bp, 8 predicted proteins | sample WorMetTyACAVOLI2_FD_187423 | JGI IMG/M metagenome (GOLD analysis project Ga0209149, IMG submission 187423) | Marine gutless worms symbiont microbial communities from Max Planck institute for Marine Microbiology, Germany - Olavius algarvensis... ... | reverse complement strand
AGGAAGGGGAATATTGAAAAAAAAAACTGTTTCTGTATTATAGTGTTGTGTACTATTATAATGGTGTACATTGTACAAGCAGTTCTTACAGGTCAGTCGAGGTCATCTGACCCGTAAAGTCATCTCTGAAATGACCTATAATGTGACGAGTGGGACTTTACACCCTACTATACCACACCATGATTTCTACTGTAGAGATCTGATCTTGACACATGGCAAACCATTGGGTATGAGACTGCAGTAATGTTCCCATAACCTTATTTTGTTGGAACCTGGACCTTCTTATAACATGATATATCATATATAGCCTTACTGCCTTAGCCACATTTCAAAAACTGCTCGATTTGTTCAACATAGTTAACCAAGATGTAAGAGGCCCTCTGTTCATCTGGTCCCTACCACAATGTTGGTGTTTGAACTCCACAAGCCCTACAAAATTTCATGAGTATGTTGCTTGGATATTATGACTAGTTTTGGCTCTGTCTATGGGGTAAAAAGCTAAAAAGGTGTGCAGAACCACAAATTTCATGAGTCTAGGAGCCCCTGATTTAACACAAAGTGATGTTAGCCCAGACCAACCTCCAAGCTAAATGACTGGTTCATCTATTTAGCCATGGTTTACCAGTTTTGCAAATAACAAACCATACAATGGAGATGCACCTGGTGCCAGTATGTCGTAGTGGTAACATGTTGGACTCGATCAACGTAGTTACTCTACGCTGGGCCTGGTTAGTGCCTGGATGGGTGACCCTCTTTGGACAGGTATACCACCTCAGCACAGAACCAGGCACCCAGGTCGACTCATCCCTCCCTGGGTAGGCAAGAGTGAGTACTGGCTGTGGCTCTGGCCACCACTAGGGAAGAAATGGCGAGTCCTGGGTAACAATAGGCCCTGTGACCAGGACTGCTGGCATACTGGCCTATAGTGGGTTAAAAGCGCTGGCTGTTAATGGAGCCGGCCATCTGGCTGACATAGGTTGTATGCTAGCTTAATTGGGGTCAACCCTCGCCGGCTCAAAGCACCAAAAGTTGATGAGCTCCCTCGCAACGGACCTTAGCTGTCTTTTGATATCTTCTACTTGTTTGTTGTTGTGATAACATTGTGGAATGTTTACGTCGGGAACAAAAACGTGGTTCTGTAATGCAGGTTTATCGGACTCAACAGAAGCTACAACATTCAATAAAGCCTGTGCTTCAGGAATGAAGTCCATCATGCTTGCAGCTCAAAGTCTCATGTGTGGACATCAGGTTAGTCATTTTTCTCAGATGCCTATACAAATTTGTATCCAGTGCAATAGCATATATACTTGTCTTGTCTAATAGTTAGTGTTTAATAATAATAATGATAGTGTTAGTAATAATAATGATAATGATAATGATGATAACGGTAATGAAAATGATTGATAATCATAACAATAACAATAGCAATAACAGTGTTTATCGTGCTGTCATCATGGCAGAGCTATTGCAAGAGTTCACCCGGTTTATTTGATAAATGTAGAATGGTGCCAAGCGGCCGCCGACCCCAGTCCAAGCCAAATGACTTGGGCTGTGAGTCCGCCTGTAGGCTCCCGGAGTCTACACCCACCATCGCCATTTATTATTATTACTCAGCCCGAAAGCTGGCACTTGTTTTACCACCCCATAGAGGGTAGAAGGCTGAGTTGACCTAGTTGGCTGGTTATATACCAAAAATCTTTTACGGTTACCCGTCTTCGTACTAACCTGGTCTGATGTAGTGCAACTATGTTGACTGAGGCCAACATGTTACCATTAAGTCAAACCGCCAACCAATTAGTTCCACAACAGGGGTCAGCAAAAGTAAGCAACGAGAGTGATTATATTTTTTTTTAATTTAGAGGGCTCGTCATTTGTCAAATGGAGTCTAAAAATTTTGGGGCCTGCCCTGACCAGTATTTATGGATTGTGCCACATGATGCCAATATGGAACTTTCCCCTGTACTGTGGTAAAAATAGTAAGTATGACCATAAATTTTACTTAAAATCTCTGAAACCATTGTAGTCTAAGTTTATTTTATTGTGTTAAATTCTAAAAAAAGTCCCCCAAATTACTAATTAGCTCCAGTGTGACCAAAATTGATGGGGTGACTGGATGAGCTGTCGTCTGTCATATGAGATCCATCAGCTGTTAGTTAATTGTTTCTTCTTTGTCAGGTTAATTCTGATTTTGATGAAACTTGGTATCGAAGATATGAGGGCACCCTCGGCAAGGGGCTACAAAGTTAGAGACGATTTTCAATATTTGCATAAATTATGCTAATCAGGTCCAAGGGGCCCACAAAACATAGCAGAGCTATTTCAGATGGGAGGCTTTAGTTTAAAATTACTAATTACGACTCAGCGATTATGGCTGGTGGCAGGCCCTATATGGTCTGTTGTATAGTTTGTCTGTATGTAGGCCTATGTGTGTAGTGGTTGAGGCTGTTGCTAATCTGCCTCGGTGTCACATGCCTGCTGTGTGTCTCTATCCGTGGGTCTGTCTGGGTGTCCAGGAGGTGATGGTAGCTGGTGGTATGGAGAGTATGTCCAATGCACCATTCTACCTGTCACGTAGTGGACCTTCATATGGAGGTGCCAGACTCATGGTAGGTACAGAATTATGTCAAGTTGCTCGCAGTTGCATCATAATAATATCATTTGACAACTACCGTAAAATGTACTGTGTAAAATTAATGTCAGCGTGTCCCAGTGGCATAATGGTTAATATCAAGATACACACTACCTGAACAGGTAGCCGTCATGGCCTGGCTTCAACTGCCAGTCTGGGCGGATAATTTGTCATAATTGATAATTTGTAATTTTGATAATTTGTAAGGATCATTAAAATGTAGCTGGTACTGCAAGCAAGCAAGCGATTATTACACTAGCAGCCAAAATGGCTAAACAGAACAGTAGATAAAATAACAATGGCGTGCAAGAGGGTTTGACAGTATCCTCTAATCTGTGACCGTTGTTGGCATTTAACAGTAGTGGCATCTAAATATCAAGACGACATTATGCAGCTAAAGAGCTTACTTGTGATAGATGAGTCCACATTCCAGCTTGAGCTGGGTAGGCTAGGGTGATTTTTTGTTTAAAATGGTTTATGACACCATAGTGATTGGCTAGAAAGACTGCTCCAGGGAGACTTTTAGCGAGTCCAGGAGGAGATTGTTTCTACAAAAACCAGATCGATGAGTACGTGTTCTCACAGCCATCATGTAGTTTGATGTTACTGCATTGTTTTAATGGTCATAACTCTGTCAGTTTTCACGCCAAAGACGGCGTAACTGAGCTGTTTTCGAAGGAATGCAGTACAGATATTTCATGAAGTAATAAGACTGTCTAATTGTAATGTATTTGTGCTGTTTTTCTTAGATTTTTTCCGATGTCACATTACAGCAATACTGTTGTTGTTCAATGTTTGTAGGACTGTTTGTTACATGACGGTCTCACAGATGCTTACAACGATGTTCACATGGTACGCTAGTGTACATGCAATTTAACTGTAAAACATAGCATTCTGGTTATTGGCAGTTATTATTTGCTTTGAGCTGCAGCTTTAAGTTGCAGTTAATTGAGCACCTTTTTATTTTCTTAATTAATTTTTCTGTTTTTGTGCCTCTGCTAAACCAGACCAGTCCATTCATTTGTCTGTCTGTTCTTCTATTCGTTTGTTACCCCTACACTGGCAGCGTACTAAGTTTGCTTTCTGTCGTTTTTTTTGGTTACAAATATTTCGGCGACGATGGCACCAATGGCATGAAATGTTGCAACATGGTGCATATGTGTCCCAGATGTGTCTTCTCCCCTTTTGGGAGAGATGCCCCCAGGGGATCTCCCAAATCCGAAATTTGCCCACCACTGTATGGCGGGTATTGTGTCTTGCTAATGCACTTGTTCATTCATGTGTTACTAAACTTGTGAACGTCGTGTATTTTGAAAATGAATGAACCAGTTTGACGCCAGTTGGTACAAGTGGTACACGGGGCAAGGGCATGATCACATTTGGGGTCAAGAAGTCATAGGCCAAAGTGACACGAGTCCTGGTGTTATTCACTTTCTTCGATCGTAACAAATAACGCATAAATAACAATTTGCCACACAACAGTTTGCCAGGATGACATACCCTTCTTCTTTTGGATGGCGAGTGTTATGATTTCTTGACAGAAGACACCACACAGTCTGACTGAGTTTGTTGTTGTGGAAATCTCTGCGGCTCTCAGCTGGTTAAGTGCAGTAATGAGTGAGCAGCTGAAACTGATGATGGTTTTAACGATAAAAACAGTTCTATATGTTGTCCGGTGCAGGGCGTCTGTGCAGAGGTCTGTGCAAAGAATCTGTCAATAACACGTGAAGAGCAAGACGAATATGCAGTGCAGAGTTACAAGCGAAGTCTGTCGGCCGCTGAGCGTGGCGTCTTCCGTCAAGAGATCGTCCCAGTCACCGTCCAACAGAAGAAAGGTACGTCATGCTGCCACATTGTTACTGCACTAAGGCTGGCACAGTAATGTGATTGTTCATTCTGTCTGTCTGTCTGTCTGTCTGTGAGCGGGATAACTCACGAACGCAGAAATGGACGTCGACCAACATGGTAGGCGTAGGCAATGGGTGACCCTCTAGAAGTCGCTAACTTTTGGTGGTGATCTTGTCCAGCATACGGATTCTTGATCACTTTTCCATTTCTGTCACCACTGTGGAATAGGGGATTCGGCCGGTATGCTCCCACTCCTGCCAGCTTCGGTGCGTACACACACTTCAGTGCCGCAGTAGTCTGTGGTGCTGGCATCACGAAACATGGGAGCATACTGCAGTGTACAGCAGCAAGGGTCTGGGCCGCCGCAGGGCTGGCAGACCTTGCCTCTGTGGCGATGCCAACAATGCAAGAGCTTTGGCGTAGTTTGAACTTTCTAAGTACAAATTTTCTTACTATTTCTGTAATAATAATAATAGTAATAATACTATTAATATAATAGTAATAATAATAATATACATATTTCTATCTCACTATAGGTCGTAACTTCAGAGGCAGTATGGTAGTCTTTATTACAACTGAGGGAAGTGAATAACATGAGGACATTGTGCCAACATTTGTACTCCACTATACCAATGTTGAGTATGCTGTGGGTGTTCTACAGAGCTTCTGTACATTACTTCACAATCGTCGCTTTACGTCACATTCTACTGCACTGAATTACATGGCAATGCTGTATGGAAAGGGTTGTATATAGGGATCGTGTGATGCTAATACATTCTAACAAACTAAAACACGTAGCTCTGCTGTCGCAAAGAGGCCGCGTGATGCTTCATGTCTGTCAGTAGTTAGCTTCAACAGAACAAAACGTCCAGTAGAGTCTTTTATTGTTAGTTACGTAAGCTACAGATTTATCACTGCGCGCAGTTAAATGTGCTGTTCTGTTGTCTTTGGCGTAACATTAGGGCTTTTTGTAATAAACGTTTCGTCGTCTTCTCTCGCAATCAACACCGCTGCTTGCTACCAGTGATGTGTCATAACTTAACAGCAGGCACGAAAGATAGATATAGGCTCAGAATCGCGATTTCTACCTACCCCACCTGCATTCGACACCCCCGTTAGGGGGTCACCGTCAGAGTATTGCTATGCTGTTTGGCATGGAAAAACTAGAATGATGGGTCTACCCGATGGTGAAAAAATTTTGATATGTTTATTAGTTTTGACACAGTTCACGAACGTGAAATGATACCTCTGCCAGGCCTCCAAATCTGTGTTCAGACTGGTGTGAAGGTTTTGCATCCCAGCTATTGTGACATAGCGGGCACTGTGTAATAACGAGTGTCCAGTGTACTAGCCTGCATGTGGAGAATGTTGCATGTGATGATTTGTTGCACGAAAACAAGACAACATTTAGCGTAATAAATATGGTTTTTGACTACACAAAGACTACGGCTGATGCTACGGAGTTGTGTGAATTACATTCAGGGGAAGAAGTGACGGTGAGCGAAGACGAGGAATACAAACGAGTTAACTTCAACAAAATTAAAACACTGAAGCCGGCATTTCAGGAAGATGGTAACAAACACGTAGTTAGTTAATTGCACTTGTTATTTCATTTTGTCACCAGGTCATAAGAATATATTGCAGTTGTACTGGAAACTGCAACAATAACGGCTGTTTAATAGCCGTTATTAACTGGGACAACCCCGGTGAACTGGCACCAGAACTGTTAGAAATGTTAACCCAATATACCACCCTCATTGTCCTCAAATTCCTCACAAGTACTCCCAACTTTTCCTCCCAGTCTACCATTAGGGTCTAATACTAATGAGAACCTGGGGAAGAACATGAAGAACCCGAGGACAAGAACCCACATTTTAATTCCTTTATACTCGCCGAATTCTGGATATCGTGAAGCCGTTGGTTAATCACTGGTCCCCTCTCACTCACGCCTCTCACTTTATGACCACTAACTGGCCTGTACCAGCCAAACAGACAAGAGTGAGAGTAAGCCCAGCCATGGACACCATGTATTTTTATGCCGGATGCCTTTCGTGACACAATCCACTTATTTCTGGGCTCGGGGACCAGCTGAGAAAATGCTGGCTTGCATACACCAAGGCTAGACTGATGGAACTGCTGAGTGCCTTTGTACAAACAAAATGTTGTGTACACCTTTTACCCGGTAATGTATGTAGCCGATGTATTTAGGACAAGATGAAACAGTTTATTTTGAGTATGTTGGAAATTTATCATCATCCCTCTGATGAAGAACCTTTGTTTTTAGAGTCCGTTGTTTGTTGCCATAGCAACGTTACGGGAAAACTGTCGTTATAAGGCTTTCAGCTCTCGTATTATGCCACTAAATTCGTCAGGTAGCAGCACCCTGCAATAGGGAGTGCAGCAAGATTTGCTGTGGCTGTAGCCACTTGTTTCCAGTTAGAACCAGTGATGTAGTCAAGGCCAGAATTTTAAGGCCAAGGTGTGAACCTTTGAGCTCAAGGCCGTGGGTCGCAAGGCCATTGAGCATTTGGCTACAGAAGAAATTAAGATACGCAGTACATCTGACAGTTGCATTTTAACGGCCAATATATGTGCGCATGTGTGTGTGTGTGTTTAGGTACAGTGACGGCAGGTAATGCTAGTACTCTGAATGACGCAGCAGGTGCTGTCGTACTAATGACCACCCAGGCTGCACAGAGGTTAAAGGTCACTCCACTCGCTCGTATTGTTGGTCAGTCAGGTCCACTAATATTGTCTTAATTATTTATGAGTATATAAACTTTCTTCCAAACTTAATGCACTGCGTGGTTATGCCTCTTGGTAAACGTGTGACATATTATTCACACTAGCATGCTCGTGACTGTCTTCACTGTAAGAGTTGGCGAACAAAGCTTTATCGTACTTACTTACTTATGTAATGTTAGTATTTTTTATTTATATATTTTTTCTTGGACTCGTCTATAGACCATACATGGTGGCTCAAAACGACGTGGAAATTGCATGTGTCGCTTTTGGAGTAAAAATGCCAAGAAGGAAAACGTAAACACTGTTAAACTTTCAAAACAAGGGTATCGGAGTTGATACGATAAACTGCTGCCACATAGCAAATGACTTTACAGATTTCACAGGTGACAGACAGACAGACAGACAGAAGGACATAGCTATCACTCAAGGCCCCTCATTTGCGAGTGTGGCTTAAACCGTCAAAACTTTATCGTAAATCTGCTTGAGCAAGTTGTGGTGTGATGAAGAATAAATAAAAGTAATTAATGATTCTTATTAACAGTAAAAGAAAATATGTGATCTGTAAATTATTCCGCAATATTGCACAAGTAATGTTATGAACCTCGAAGTCCTTGTTATCTCACAGTGAAGTATGTCGATGGTGTTGTAGCGTTTGCGGATGCAGCGACAAGACCGATGGATTTTCCAGTTGCACCGGCGTTGGCAATTCCAAAGGTGTTGAAGCAGGCTGGGCTCGGTGTGGAGGACATTGCGTTGTGGGAAATCAACGAAGCTTTTAGTGTCGTTGCCATAGCAAACACACGTAAACTTGGCCTTGACCCCAGCAAGGTCAACGTTGACGGTGGTGCTGTTAGCATCGGACACCCGATTGGGTATGATCGCCATTTGTAATTGACTCCATTAACATTTAATGAGTTCTAGAGTTTTAAGTATGTAATTACCATTATCATAGTTAATAAATTTTATCATGAAAAACTCATTAAAAACAACAGAACATATAATCTTTTTGTTGTAACGGACAAAGTTGGAGCATTAATAGTCCTTCTAAAGTGAACTTTATTCAGCAGAAATTCTTGGCATGTCATGAAAAAGTAAGTAAGTAAGTAAGTAATAACCTTTATATTTGAACTGCTTTCAGTCACACTGGGTGTTCTGTTGGAAAAAACAGATAATACAAACACCATACATGAAATCCATGCAGTACAATAGAGCATACAAGGCAAAACATCTGAACACAGTAAAACGAATGCTGTACAAGACAAAAAACCAGCTCACTTGGTCGTCGGTCCTTTGCTGTCGCTGGACCAATGACTTGGAATTCGCTGTCAGCTGACCTCCGCGATCCGACGTGTAGTGACGAGTCTTTCAGACGTTCATTGAAAACATTCTTGTTCGCTAAGTACTAGTGTGTCCAGCACATTAGAGGTTTTTCTACGATGATGCACAATATAAATCGACATCATCTATCTATCTATCTACCATTCAGTACTTTATTTTTTGTGAAAATTCTTATATTATCAATGCCGCTGTGTGTGTGTGTCAGGATGTCGGGAGCACGACTTATAACTCACCTCGTACACAGTCTCCAGCGTGGACAGAAAGGTTGCGCTGGTATCTGCAATGCTGGTGGTGCTGCCTCGGCAATGATTATTGAAAAACTCTGAATGTTTTCTATTATTCTTATGCATCTCACAGTCTCACTCACTGTAGTGAGAGATGCATACTGCGATAGACGGTGCTGTGAGTCGTGATGATGTTGGTTGGTTGACAGTTGGTTGGTAATGTTCATGAATTGTGACTAAACGGTAAATCGGAGCTCTATATTATTATTATTATACATGCATTTATAACGCACGCAAGTTCAGTAATGATACTGAATCAGAGGCGCTGGCAGTCACTAGGTGGGCAGCATGGTAAGGGTGTTGATGGGATATTTGAAAAGAAGAGCTTTCAGACAGCGTTTAAAGATGTCAAAAGTGGGTGAGAGTCTGACATTAAGAGGTAGTCCATTCCAGACTGTAGGAACCAAGTAACTAAACGACCTTTTACCAAATTCAGTGGAAAATCGCGGCACGTCGAAGAAAAATTGATTAGTCTATTAGTATACTTACTATTGAACACTAATTGGAAACCATACTCACGGAATTCAGTGGTACCCTTTTCAGCCACGTGGCATGACCCATAACTTGGGATCTTGGCCCCCACTTTTGGAAAACTTGGAATTACTACGGCTTTAGCATGTTGTCATTGGCGCGACTGAGGTGTGGTTAGCAGAGTGCGACTGTCCCAGGTTGCTAGCACTCATTGCTGGAGTTTGTTCACATGGATTGAGGTTAATTTTGTTGTATTGCTACGACTTCTTGTTACTTGTCAGGTACTGCAGTGAATGTAGGTCCTAAATCATTGGTCGTTAGATGCCTGTCAGTCTTTGTGTGCGATAGACTCGTGAAAAAGTCGCATTCCTGTGAGTCTTGCTGACTTCTGTTACAAAGTGCCGGCAGATTCGTTATTGTTATAATCTGTGATGTTTATAGGGTTGGTTTGCAGGGGCATCTCCAGGCGGTCTGGGGCAGGGAGTCCAGAGGGTCACTTTGAACTTTCCGGCCAAGGCCAGTCGATTGACGCAATCCAGTGCTTTGGGATATAAAGGTCCCCGATAACAGCTCTGCTCAGCTTACTATTTGAACTGAAATATACCGCTGGAAATTTGGACCCCCCACACCACAAAAATCTGGCTGTGCCTGTGCATGGTTGAGTGGACCAATTTGATGAGTGCTTGAAAGTTTTTGTATGCTGTGTACGACGGCTGTTTGTATCAACATTGAATGTAGGTAATTAGTCTGTGCATCATTTGCTGTGTTAACTGGTAGCGTTTTGTAAGTAATGTCAGTCCAATCATGAGTAGCGTATATGAATGAGCATTCATTTTATTCGTTCATTACAATTTGTAGAGCGCTCTATGTCGACGGTGTAAAATCAAAGGTGCTGGAGGCAGTCGCCAGTTGGTCAGTTATTGGCAAAGTAGTGAGTTTTTAAGTTGTGTCTAAAGCTGTCAAGGGACCAAAAGTAGTATGCCATTCCAGATTTTAGGGGCACAGTAGGAAAAGCTTCCGACTTACATGACTCAACTGTCGTAGCAATGCCGCTTCACGCATAGCCAGCCAACTTCCTTCCTCCATTGAGACCTGTCTCAGCCTCAGTCAGTTAAACTGTCTGCCCCAACTCACATCTCTTCTTGGTTTCACTTCTGCTGTGATGCTTCTGTGTCAGATCTGCATCGTGATAACCAGCTTTTGAACAAAATGCAGACACGGCACAGAACCTGATGGCCCAGACGACGTTGCTGACATCATTCATATGCATTTTATTGTGTTTTTATAGTATGAAGTCATACAATGCCGCAGAGATGGAATAAAAACAGGGTTGCCATTTTACTTTAGCGGTAACGCGTTGGACTTGATCAACGTAGTTACTCTACGCTCGGCCCGGTTAGTGCCTGAGTGGGTGACCGTCTTTGGACGGGTAAACCACCTCAGTGCAGAGCCAGGCACCCAGGTCCACTCAGGCTGAGCCCGCTCTCTGTGCCAGGCTGGAATGAGTACCCAGAGAAAGCTGGGAGTAAACAGGCATATTTCGTGATACACCAGCCTGTATCGGTGGTCTGTGTTTGTTGATGCATGGCTGTAGGGCTGGCTTGCAGAGGTCAGTGCCGACATACAGGAAGCGGTAGCACTTTAGAGGCGCTTCGTGACGTATACTTTACTAACACTGTGTCTCAAATGACGAGACGGTCGATACCCCTACAGTTTTGTGAGACACACTGTAATTAGTGCAAATGTCATTTTGAGACTATGTCCAGGTTGATGTCGCGTCTTTTCTAATAACTGTTAACAGTAGGCTGTGATCAGTGTGATGTCGTCATAAGTCTGTCGGCCCGTGTGGGTCCCGGGCACTTGTTATAGAATAGGCCCAATCCGTTTCCTGGCCAGATGGTGTAAAAGGCAACCTGAACCTGAACAAAAAACCTAAACAACTAAACCTAACGAAACAAAACTAACCAGTTTGGTTTCGTTAGCTTTAGTTGTTTAGGTTTTTTGTGTTATGTATTATTTCAGTTAGCCTAGTTTGTCTGGACTACTTTGCCAAGTAATTGGCTAGCCAGGCCGTATCCAATGATGCCTGTGTCGAGGAGTACATCTCCACAAAGACACGGTTGCATGAGGGTCCGTTAACCTTTAAACAAAGCAGTTCATATGAACTGCTTTGATGTTTTCATTATAGTTTTAGTTACTGTTATTTTTTTAGTTGTTCATCTTCATCATGATCATCTTGTCACAATTTTCGAGCTCTGTCGCATTTTATCTAATACCCTAAACAACATAGTTTTACTTCCTATCTGAAATTAATGTCTTTAACTTTTGCTTATTGCATGGCACGATATAGCCTTGTTGTGCTGAAAGTGCCGTTAAACACCAACCAACCAGCCAGTCTGTCGTTGAGCTAATAAACTGCTGTGTTGATCGAGTGACTTACATAATTACTTAATGCTGTGAATGTGTGATAATCGACTGCATGTCGATGACTCAGTTTTGTTTATATTTGATATATGAATACTGCTAATCACCTGCCGATTGCTGATTTTTGTCGTCTTGTGTGCATCATGGTCCTTGGTCAATGTCTCCACTCTCCTCAACCATACACGTAGTTGACGTCAGGTGTTCGACTGTAGTACATTGACACCTGCAGAGGGTCTGGGCCACGGAAGCACAACCCCCAAATACTGGGACCCGCTGTTAATTTCCACAAACGTTACGGTTTAAGCTAGCGACTTTAATTTTTTTGCTATACAGCTTGCGTTCAGGAGCAGTTAGGCTGAGTTAAAAACCGTTTAAAGAAAAATGGGTACAAATCTGAGCTATCGTCATCATCATCGTTTATTACGCCAAAGGCAGCACATTTATCGTACAATATTACTGGTAAAAATGAGTAAAAACAAACGAACATATGTATACAGATGCTACAATAGAATACTAATAAAATAATACAACACGACTACACAGGGTGTCTACAAATCCTGGAAATCTCCTGGAATTTAAATGGTCCTCCTGGAAATTTTTGTGTAATGATCAAAAATTGATGATGTGGCATTGTTTGTGCATTGAAGAATGCAATATAAAAATGTTGTTAATGTTATAGTCGGTTGAATAGCACAGTGATGAGCGTTGGTTGGAGCTCATCATCACATGCTCCATTAA
>Ga0209149_1001269_pt1 | contig 12477 bp, 8 predicted proteins | sample WorMetTyACAVOLI2_FD_187423 | JGI IMG/M metagenome (GOLD analysis project Ga0209149, IMG submission 187423) | Marine gutless worms symbiont microbial communities from Max Planck institute for Marine Microbiology, Germany - Olavius algarvensis... ... | reverse complement strand
CCAGCGCTGAGGCCTGCCTCACAGGCTGGCCCAATGTGCAACCCCAGGGAAGGGACTAGTGTAGTGTTGCGCGACACCACCAGGCTAACCTGATGGTGTGTGTAGTGTGTAGTTGTTGTGCGACCTTTCCTTATAGAGAGGTGTGTAGGGCTAAGGGAGGGATCGGGAGTGGAGAGACCTTGTGCCACGATATTTATCCTGCTCGGCCTATAACCACTGTTTCTCTGGCGGCTAATACCTACTGCATGATGGACGGCAATAGCTCATGCACACCTCGCACCGTGGACCCCAGGGTCCAATTTAGCGGTGCGTGTGAACAGAGCCATTGATGACAGGCCAGGCATACAGCATGAGGCCATCTGTTATCAGTGGTTCAAGCAGCGACTAACTGAGCGTCTCTGAACCCAGTATTAGCCAATGGTCACAGATTAAAGAGGACACCATCAAACCCTCTGTGCCTGCCCGAGAATTTAATCTCAAAGCATACACCGCTATAACCTGACACAATGATCGGGCCAGCCCGAGCCTCGAACCCGGACTCTCCGATCACCATAACCAGGCAGCGCGTACCGTCCGTGATGCTACCGACAGCGCCACCGAGGCAGGCTACACAGTGTGCAATTGTTATGCAAACTGTAACAATGAAATGTGGAGGTCCACAAGAAAAAAATAATACTGGCAATATGGTACCTGGCACATGGAGGCCATCAAAGAGCTACAACAACAACAACAACAACAACGATGTCACAAGACATAGATGAATTTTAGTTGTAGTTGTACCTGAATGTGGCCATAATCTCCGGATGGTACATAATGACTATTAGGTCAGGATACGTGGTTATTCGGTGAACGAAGTCTGAATCGTAAGCAAATTCATGGAGGTTGAAGATGGCATCGCGAGAAGGTCGTTCTTTGTTGTGTAAGAATTTCTGCATATTGCGAACTTGTGCTGTGTTCCTGGGGGTGGCATTTATGCAGTGTTCGTTCCTGCTCGCGGCGGCTTTGCTCACCAGCCTTTGGTATACCTTCTGTGGCCTGCCGTTTTCCATCCTCATGTCCTTTAGCACGGGTGGTTGGGTCCTAATGTAATTCCTGCTGTTGTCCACACGGGCAAGCCCCTGGGGAAAGTGTCTTGCTGCCTTCTCATCGCCGCTGTATTCAATAAGAGCGAGATTATGACGGTCTGGATGTAAGAACACTTGATGTGTGAAAGCACTCGTCCAGCTCTTCGGGTTGTCGTAGGCCTGACAAACACATTCATTGGGGTTGGCACAATTTGATATATCTAATATCTCCTAGCGGCGACAGACAATGACCGTAAGAAATGTACTTGGTAATACAAGTCATGTCAGCCATTTACAAGACATACAGGGTGGCCCCCCAAAAAACTGCATTCCATTTGCTTATTTGGGCCACCATGTATGTCTTGTAAACAGCTGACATGACTAGTGTTACCATCAATCAAATGGAAATGTGCAGTTTCTTTGGACTCCCTGTAGATGAATTTTTTTTTCTGAGAATGGTTAAAATGTGGTTAAAATGTCGAATTTACAAGTTGACTGCAATGAAAAATTAAGCTAGTAAATAAACCTAACAACTAGACAGACGATCACTGTAACAAGTGCACCAAATTGTTTTTCGGCTGGGGCTTCACCCCAGACCTCACTGGGGGAGCTTACAGCACTCCCTCAGATGCCCTAGCTGGTTTTGGGGTGGGGCCCCCGGGGAAAGGGAAGGAGGGAGGGAGAGGGAAAAGGACGGAGGGGAGAGGAAGGAGGGAGTCCCGGAATGCCCAAATCCAGAGTTGGCTAGCTACCTTAGTGCTGCCCATGTAAGTTGTTTTACTGTTGTTTGTGTTTGTTGGTTGTATGTGTCTATGAGGACAGTGACATTACTTACGTAAAACATAAGGTTGTACATGACGCCTTCTTCACATTTTCGCTGTCTTTGAGGCCCATTTTGTCGCCAACGGTAGCCATCAGCACGCCAGTCATCTTTTGCATTGTCATTTTCCCATTTGTACAAGTATTTGGTTCCTGCTGCTGGACATTGCCATGGTATTGTTTCAGGGGTCAATGAGTCAAACAAGTTGTATATTTCTCTACTGTCTAGAACAAGCTACTGAACAGTACAAAAAAGATGTATTGCTGATTATAACACAAACGTTTGCCACTGTAGGTCTAAATGTCAACAGCACCACCCGCCAACGCCAACTACCAATCGCAGGAGTGCATCCGTTGCCACGCCCTCCGTGTGAAACCGCCCGTGACGTACGGGTGAAATGCGTCCACAAGACGCACTTTTCGGACGCATTTCACTGATGTACTGGATGCACAGATGCATTTTACCTCAGCCCGTAAAGATTCGTAAAGGGATTAGGCCTATGGACTTTTCGCTGCCAAGACCATTCGCTCCCGGGAGCCGCTCCCTGGAACTTTCGCACTTTGGAACTTTTGCTCCTTGTAATTTTCGTTCCCACCAATGAGGTCACTCGAGGTCATTGAAATTGGTGCCATTCAAAAGCTTGGGTGCGGTTTCCTATTTGCCTTTTATAGTAACTATGGACGTATCTGTAGCCGTTTGTGAGATATTCAGTGTCAAAGAATGGCGTGATCTTGAAAACCAGGTTAGGGGTAGTTCAAGGTCACTGAAAATGGCGCCGTTGGATAGCCCACATGAAACTTTCTATTGGTCGTCCATTGTAAATATAGCTGTATCTTGTACCATTTTCGAGTTATTTGACTTTGAAATCTGGCTTAGAGGTCACTCGAGGTCATTGAAATTGGTGCCATTCAAAAGCTTGGGTGCGGTTTTTTATTCGTCTTCTATAGTAACTATGGCCGTATCTGTAGCCGTTTGTGAGATATTTAGCTTTAAAGAGTGGTGTGACCTTGAAAACAGGGTTAGGGTTCGTTCAAGGTCATTGGAAATGGCACCATTTGATAGATCTCATACCAGTTCCTATTCACTTCCATAGTGACTATGGCGATATCTTGCATTGTTTGTGAGATATAGCGACTTATTGGTTGAAAATCGCGATTTTTTTATACCACACCTGTATTTAGCGCCCCTACAGGGGGTGACCCCGTCGTAATTTCGTGAAGGTGTTCGATGCTGGTGAAACTAGAATGATTGGGCTACCGTATTGTGAAAAAACTATGACGTTACGTTAAGCCATTTTCATCTGATACCGGACCGTTATGGAGAGACAGACGGATAGATTTGCTATATCAATATCATGCGTCAGTATGCTAACGCGTGATAAAAATCAGAAAATTTTGGTGATAAAATCTCTGTCAACTAGGAACATTTGATATTATTTTTCTATAACTGATTTTGTTTGTTAGGAGCTGCAATGTCACGATCTCTGTGCAACCTCAGTTCTCTCCTTAGTGAAGAAGAAATTGCCGGTAAGTAAAAAAATAACTGAAGTTACTGAAGTGATTATTATGGACGCGCGCTCAGCGTAGCTTGAGCGAAGTCCATGTTATGTTTTGCAAATGTTATTTATTTATTTTTTTTATTGCTGCCTTATGCTCCGGCCCAGGTTAACGGAGGTTCACGAAACTTTTACACATGGTGGACCTTGAGTGTGCATAGAGAAGTTACTACTTGGATTTTTCCTGGTCCTCCTTAAACTACAGGGTGGGCCAAAAACTGATGAAATTGGCATATTTTCAGACGCCGCCCGCAAACTTTCTGGTCTCACGCCCCAACGCGGCAGAATATTGTAATTCTGAAAAAAAAGTGTTAAGCAGCACAGATGGTTGCTCTACACGTGTGTCAGGTTTGGTGAACTTTGGCCTACAAACTCCTGAGATCCACGCGTCATATTATTGTTCTTAAAAACTAATGACATGGGTGAATAGCCTGGGACATGTTTTATTTCCATTCGCTAGATGGCAGCACGACTGCTACCTTCCGAGACGTCTATGACACGTGCCTGGGCAGTGGCCACAGCCCGTCGCCAGTGGGCAGGGCTGACTCTATGTGTCTACATGGACGTCCATGCGTCTGGCTCTCGTTCGCTGCCGTATATGCTGCTACACTCTCTTCTACCTGATGCCTGCAGCTCGTCTAGTCTGTCAACGACCATCATCAAATTTTTCATATTTTTGGACCCCACTCGCAAACTTTTTGCTGTCGCGCCCGAACTCTGTAGAATACGGTAATTCTAAAACAACTACATTGCTGCCCTCGGCTAAATGTACGCGTCCACCCTTCCAAGGTAGAACTGGCTGTGGCGGGCATCCATCCGGTATCGTCACATGCCAGGGTCTAGTTTTCAAAACATTTGCTTTAGTTTTGACTTGAATCTTTCCAAGCCGTTGTAATTATGTTTGTGAAAATGAATTGCATAACTGATAGAGGTGTTGTGAAATCTGTTGCCTAGGGTGGTGCAGGACTTTTTTTTCAAATCTAATCTCTACGAGTGTTTTTTTTGTTGCATGCCCTCTAAGTATACTTTAACAAATATGCATGAACCAGTGATGCAGCTGGTGATGGTTGCAGCTAGATGCTGACTAGACCAAACCACCCACGCAACTCAAAAGATCTTGCACTGATTTTTTGGATTCATGTTTTTACCCTATCAGGACTTCATTTACTGTCAAAACTTTTTTGAGCAAGCGTTTTAATCAAGATGTCCGCCATCTTGGAGTTTAGGGGTCCAATAATGGGTTCTTTATGAAGCCCATGTACGACTTACTATAGGTCGTCAGTAGACACTAGACACCATAGCTCTAAATTGCTTACTTTTTGAGAAAATCACCATTTTGCATTTTGGTGACAGACAGACTAACGAACAGACAGACAAACAGATGGTCAAGCCCATTGCATTAAGCCGCTCTCGCTATCGTTAGTGACGGCTTAATAAGTAGGGGTCCCTAAATTTTTGGGGTGCTCCCCTGACCCAGACCACATCAGTTTTGGTCCTAAAAGTTGCTTTTGGCAGCACTACTCCATGGCCCCAAGTTATATACCAAATTTGAAGTCCTTAGCTTAAGTTGTTGCAGAAATAAGTAGGGGTCGCAAAATTTTGGGGTGCTCCCCTAGGCCAACCCCGGCCAATTTTGGTTTCAAAAGTTGCTTCTGACACAACATGCTACTCCCGAACCCAAATTGTGTACCATATTTGAAGCTACTATCTTCAACGGTTGTAGAAATAAGTAGGGGGTCCCAAAATTTTTGGGGTGTTACCCTAACCAAGACCCCCGCTAATTTTGGTCCAAAAGTTGTGTTTTTATGCTACTCTCGGAACATAAGTTGTATAACAAATTTTAAGTTGCTAGCTTCAGTGGCTGCAGAAATAAATAGGAGGGTCGCAAAACTTGGCTGTGCCAAATGTGGAAGAACCCCATATTTATAGGGGTGGAGGTAACAAATTTTCGTAAACACACTTATTTCTCATTTCACCTCCAGTCAATGACTTCATAAAATGCCACTGATCCCTACTGATATCAACAAAAAACAAACCAACTACCTAATGCCATTCGTCGTCATCGTCGTTTCTGACATGCAACTCTAAGATCGCATAGCACCATACGTCGACATCATCCTCCACAGAGGGCACTTCTGAGCCAAATCTGCTGCTTTGGGGAGTGTAAGGTGGTGTTGTTTCAGATCCTGTTGGACAGTGCTGAGCCATGTGATGCGGGGACGACCTGGTTGTCTTTTCCAGTCAGCCGGAGGGGAGGCTAACAGGATCCTCTTGGCATCTGCGTTGTCGTCCATGCGCATAATATGCCCAAACAGGGTAAGCCGGCGTGAATGGATTATAGCAGTAAGTTTGGGTTGCTTCATTAGCCTCCGTACATCATCATTCCGTACAAATTGGTACCATTTGATGCCAAGCAGCATATGCAGACACCACTGGTCAAGTGCATCGACCTTACGTGCATTCGTCTTAGATATCGCCCAGCAGTACGAACCATACAGGAATATTGGTAAGGTGCACGCGTTGTACAGCTTCAACTTCATTGAGATGGCGAGCCGTGACCTCCAAATCTGATTTTCTAAGCTCTGCATGGCAGCACGAGTAATGGCACTTTGGGGGCTGATGTCACAAGTGATTTCGGTTGTTGAGTGGATAAGAGAGCCAAGGTATACAAACTCCTCGACTACCATGACGTCATGGCCCTGAACCTTAATGGTTAATGGCATATCCTCTCTGCAACACAGAGCTTGTACCTTTGTCTTCTGCCAATTCACCTCGAGCCCTAGGGATGCTACCTCACTTGCCATTGTCTCCAATATGGGAAGAAGAAGCTCTAGCAGTTCAGCAAGGAGAGAGACATCATCAGCAAAATCCAGATCAGTGAAGGAGCTCTTGCCAAACGCCACCCCAATCAAGCTAGATTCAACAGTCCTGTCGAGCAACCAATCCATGCCTGTGGCAAATGAATCTGGGGCCAGCAAACAGCCCTGGCGAACACCAGCCTCAATTTTAAACCATGAGCTGTGAGTCCCACCTGTCCGAACACAACTAACAGAGTTGTCGTACAGCACTGTAAACAGTCTCACAATCTTATCCTGGATACCAAGCCTTGTCAGGAGTAGCCACAACGCTGGTCGGCTAAGAGAGTCAAATGCAGCACGGAGATTAACAAATGCTGCAAAAGTTGGCTTGCCGAAATCATGCCTCCATTGTGCAGTGTTGCTATGCGATCACACGTAGAGCGACCAGGCATGAAAAATGTGAATCCGCTTTGCTGAGGACGCCTGTGTGACAACAATGTTGGTTTGATTCTTGCAATGATGATACGTGCAAACACCTTGCCCGGCACGAAAAGCAGAGTTATCCCTCTATAATTGCTGCACTCCGACTTGGATCCTTTTCCTTTATACAGAGGGATTATGCAGTGCAACTGGGCACTGGCTATGGTTAGTGCCCACTTTGAGCGATAATAGCAGTTTTTCTGGAGAAATGTCACGAGACTTCACTCCCCTATTTAGTGAGAACAGCCTGTTATGTTTTGGGGAAGATGTAGATTAAATTTTGTTATAAATATAATCATAATCATAATCATAAAACATATTTGTAAAGCGCCATAGGCAGAGCTACAGAGGCGCTATATACTATGATCAGTCAGTCAATCATATTTATTTCGCCATAAACTGAGTACATAGTAATAACAGAATGCAAGTATAATATAACATGGCAGTCAACCTGAAAAGCTAGTGCTCATTGAGCTGGTAGCCTATTGTAACGATTGAAACAACTTTTGTAGTACTAACAAGAGAGGGAACCACTGAGAAATAAACACCTGTATTGAATGTTGAATTCATTTGTTTCAGTTTTAGGACAGTGTACAAGCACATGGGTTTATGACCTGACGAATTTGGTGGTGAAGAGAGTTCCATCACACACGTCTGGTTAGCTTACTGTTCGTTACTTACTTATGTGACTTTGTTGTGATATGTACCACATCAACAGTGTAGTGCAACATTGTTGTTAGGGTGATAAAACTTATCTTTTTACATAATTACTTCTTGTTTGAGTGTGTAACTGCATCAGCATTAGTGTGAAGTTATTTTAACAAAAATTGTGTAGATTCTCTGTCACTTATGTATAAGTGGGTAATTAGCAGCCAGTGATTAGTACCTTTGTATTATTTGAATTAAATTGGCATTCAGTGTAAAATAGCAAATGAATGAAGATCGCGAGTGTGTGATACTTCGAAAACTGTACCGACTTGGAAAAACAAAAAACGAAAACTGCTACCGGCATTAACAAGAAGCTCAGCTGTTGCAGCGAGGTCGCACGATGCTTCTTGTCGTTGAATATTTCGCTAAGTCACGTGAGGTCAGCCAAAGTCAGTCGAAATGACACCCTGGAGTAGGTCTGTATAAGTCTGACTTAGTATTCCATTGTAATTGTGTCTGTATCTTGTCCCATTTCTGAGACATTCAGTATCATATGATGCTGTGACCTTGAAATCTTCAGTGTGAGTCAAAAAATTTTATCCCCCTGAGCTTTCTAAAAAAATTTCCAAACGGCTGAGAGTTTTTAAGCAAAATTTTATATGCTTGTTGTATGTTCATACAACCCAAATAAAAAAGGTGCCACTGATTTTTTCGCTGTAACTTTTACATATATTGACAGATTTTCATAATTTTTCGTGCAAAACTTCACAACTGAATGCCAAAGTCACTGACGTGAGAATTTCCTGCCACACGTTTGTTGTATTGTTACTATACCGTGTGAAAGTCTCAGACACAAAAGCAAGACATTTCACACAATATTAGCACTTTGCACATGTTTATATCGATCACATTTACGGAAACCAGTATCGATGAAACAAGCAAAATAGAGCAGAAAGTCAGAGGCTCAAAATGTATGTTCAAAATGTCCACCACTCACGCAAACACCTGCATTCAAACGACTATGCCAATGTGCAATCACTGCCACGATGATGGTGTGGTCCAGCAGCCTCCACTCGCTCAGCAGACGTTCTTTCAACTCCTTTACGTCATGGATCTGCGAACGGTAGACCCTCTCTTGAAGGATACCCCAGATGCTGTAGTCCACTGGATTCAAATCTAGCAAATTGGATGGCCACATCTCTGGAGGGATAAACTTTTGGCATGTCTCTCTGCAGCATGGTGACAGTGTCACATGCACAGTGAGCAGCATGATTTCACCGTATTTCAGTGACGTCAACAGTACGTCACCAGGTAAGGGATGTACTTGGCATGTAGGAAATTTACTGATATGAATAATATTCCTTTGCAAAGTTGTGTAACAAAAATGATAAAAATCTGTGCATATTTGTAAAAGTTATTGTGAAAAAATCAGTGGCACTTTTTATGTGGACACGGTGTATATATGCCAAATTACAAAATTTTATTCAATTATCTCAAAATTTGACGAAGTTTTGCCATATTAAGCACAACCACTCAGTGAATTTTTACTTTTCACAACGAATCTAGCATGAACTTTTACTGTTTGATGATAAACAGCGGGTTAAAACACACAGTTTGTTAGTTTTTGAAACAGGAAACAGAGTTCAGTCAAAATGTTTCTGTATAAAGTTGAGTTGATATATGTTCAAAATGTCCACCACTGGCTGAGTTGCATGCATTCAGACGTTTGGCGGTTTGGCTTAGTGGTAATGCATTGGCCTCGATCAACGTTGTTGCGCTACGTCAGACCCGGTTAGTACCGTGATGGGTGACTGTGGGGGCGGGTAAAACATCTCAGTATGTAATCAGCCAACTATCAGTCGTTTATCAATTGTGGTTTGCTGCACTGTCAGCATGTTTAGTTAAGCTTGTTCGTGAATTCAGCATGATGCTTAGTTGTTTGTTGTTTCATGGTTTAATTTTGTGCAATTTTGACAGTTACTTTGCATACTTGTTTGCTAGCCTAGGTTTATTCATGTTTGTTTGTTTGTTTGTGTGTTTCTACTCTCTTGCTTGCTTACTGTCGTGTTCACTGTGTTAATCTCGCCATATAAAAAAAGGTAAAGGAGTGTATAGTTCTTTGTGAAATTCACCTCAGAACTACGGGACACCACTTGTCAAATGGGATCACACAGTGTTATCTGCTACCCGACAGAGGTGGCCGCCCCGCCTTCACCCCAACCGGGCAGGTTGGTACTCGATTTATCGACCCCGCAAGGATGAAAGGCTGAGTTGGCCTAGTTGGCTGGTTACATACCGAAATGGTTTACCCGTCCACAGACTGTCACCCATCCAAGTACTAACCGGGTCTGACGTAGCGCAACTACGTTGATCGAAGCCAACACGTTACCAAAGGCCAAACCGTCAAGTTTGAATGTCTCAGAAATGGGACAAGATACAGACACAATTACAATGGAATACTATACTATACTAGGTCGACTCAACCTTGAACCTTCTGCCCTCTGCAGAATGGTAAAATGAATATCAGCTTCCGGGCTGAGTAATAATAATAAATGGCGATGGTGGGTGTAGACTCTGGCAGGTGGACTCGCAGCCCGAGTTGTTTGGCTTGGTCGGAGGGTCAGCGGCCACTTGGTGCTATTCTACATTCATCACAGCCGCACTCCAGACACTCCATCGGCTGCCAATGCGTCAGTGCATCACGTACACGCTACGCGTACTGATGCACGGCGTCGTCTTTGGATATGCGCCCACCTATCTACTCAACGCCACCGTGTCTGTCTGTCGCCAAAATGCAAAAAAAAACGCGATTTTCTCAAAAACTAAGCAATTTAGAGCTATGGTCTCTATTGACGACCTATAGGAGATCCGCCATCTTCGATCTTGACGCCAAAATGCAAAAATGCGATTTTATCGAAAACTAAGCAATTTAGAGTTATGGTCTCTATTCACGACCTATAGGAAGTCGTTCATGGGCTATTCAAAGAACCCATTATTGGACCCCAAGATGGCAGAGATCCGCCATCTTTAATCTTGACACCGAAATGCAAAAAGGGGATTTTCTCAAAAACTAAGCAATTTAGTGCTATGGTCTCTATTGACTACCTATAGCTATAGGAAGTCATACATGGGCTTTTCAAGGAACCCATTATTGGACCCTAAAAATCCAAGATGGCAGAGGTCCGTCATCTTGAAAATCGACACGACATCATTTTTTCTTCTGCTCAGGTTGGTCCGATTTTTGGTAATATTTTGCTGACTGGTGCAGAATGACATGTCGACTGCGGTGATATGGTCGAAATCAAAACCAGATGTATAATTTTAATATGGCAGACGTTTGGACGAATTTAGTGGCATGTCATCCCAGAGCCACCTGCCACATTGCAGGGTGCTGCCACCTGGCGAATTCTGTGTTATGATCCCAGAGCTATGTGTCACATTGCAGGGTGCTGCCAGCGGGCAAATTCAATGGCATGTCATCCCAGAGCCACATATCACATTGCAGGGTGCAGTCACCTGGCGAAATCAATGTCAGGATCGTGCCACATAGCATTGTGTAAGAATTCAATCCGCCATATTGAAAATTGTTTTTCGCCATATTTTATTTTGTTTTTGTTTTTTAGTGCAGTTTGGGCTTTGACGAGCAGCGGCTTTCATATCGTCTCCGATACACTTATTATTATTATTATTATTATTATACAACAAGCGTGTAAAATTTTGGTTTAAAATTCTCAGCCATGGGGACAATTTTTTAGAAAGCCTTAGTTGATAAATTTTTTTGACTTATTGACTCACACTCTAGATTATAGGTCACTCAAGGTCGTTGGAAATAACACATTCTGGTTCTGTTACACTACGCAGTCATGAACGTGGTCCTGACTGCCGCGTGCATGATCACGGTCATTGATTGCTTAACCGCGGTCGTGAATCACAGAATTGACATGCAAATTCTCAGATGCATGACCACGGTGATGACAACATTCATTTGCTATTTTTAGAATCACACTAACCAATTATGGGCTAGGAGCAGATAATCTTATGGTGATAGTTGAGCATCTCATTGTGAAACAGCTCACAGAATGGCATTAACCCGTCACAACAAGTCTTCCAATGCTGCAATGTTCATTTGCAAGTAATTTCGAAATGCACACACACCATATTTCTGAGATCGCTAATCGAAGACGAATACACTCCCATATACTGCTCACACTTTTATCCATGGTATTATATTTTTCACCCACACATTTCTCTATCTACGCCGTCTTTGCTGAAACTGAACTGCAGCAGTAGTCATCAGAAATCCTGCACTAGCAACGCATGCTACAACTTCGTCCTGCATCACGAGCTGCATAGTAGTGCAGCACCGTGTTAATGGCGACCAGGCTTTCCTATCTGAAACGGCGAAATTCGATCCCTCACAGAATCAAAACCCCTCAACTGGTTGATAAGAAATTGTGAATATATGACTTACGTCCAGGAGATATGCCCCCATATCAACTTTTGTAAAACTTAGTTCAACGGGGGCTTCTGGAGAGAGTGGTGAAATAGAACTTAAACTTTTTATATACCTTTTCTCGTCATCACCTGCAGTCAGACCTGTTGACAGATGTTAATGCATTATAGCTAAAAAACATGGAGTACTCAGGGTGTGCCTTTTGGGGGTTAGAACACAGTACTTTCACATCTCCAACCTCAAAAATCCCAATTTTGTGGTACATATAATGCAAAGCCTATCAAAAATACATATTCTCATAACTGCACGATATATAGAGCTGCAATGCTGAAATTTGGCAGAGTGTTTGATCTTGCCAGGTACTTGGAGCACACGTAAAAGTTTCAGCATATGGTGTGTGGAAGGGGGCTAGTAGCCCCACATTAAATTTTGGGACCCTTTCCATATCTCCGAAACTAATCGAGCTAGAAAGTTGAAATTTGGTACACTGGTAGGCATTTACAGGTACTAGGGCTCCATCTAAAAATTTGTCCGCTCCTGCGCTCTTTTGCTGTGCAATTGATTGGCTCATGCGACACTGTTCTGGCTGTTTTGGAGTCGATGTTGGCAACTTTCATCTCACCGATATCAACTACGCTGATGACGCAGTCCTTTTTACT
>Ga0209149_1001268_pt1 | contig 12480 bp, 8 predicted proteins | sample WorMetTyACAVOLI2_FD_187423 | JGI IMG/M metagenome (GOLD analysis project Ga0209149, IMG submission 187423) | Marine gutless worms symbiont microbial communities from Max Planck institute for Marine Microbiology, Germany - Olavius algarvensis... ... | reverse complement strand
TGTTACTGCATTTATGTTGGTAGCGCTTTCCATACTTTTAAGGTCCCTCGTTTTCCACCCCCGGTTACGTGGTCTCACGTTTTCCAGTCCTGCGTTTTCCAGTCCCGTTCGGTGGTCCCGCGTTTTCCAGTCCTGCGTTTTCCACCCCTGCATTTTGGTCCCGAGTTTTCCAGTCCCGCGTTTTCCAGTCCCGCGTTTTCAGCGTCCCCGTCCACTATCCTGCCGCGATTAACAGTAACGGCTCGGCGTCAAACCGGTGGATAGCGACAAACTACCGAGTGCGTTCTGCCCCTGACCTATACGTCGACCTCTTCAGAAGTCTCAGAACGTCGTTGACGCTGATCAAGACCATGCAGCCCCGCAGAGCTAATGTTATTTGTGTTCGACTCCGTACACGTAAGCTTACACGACGACCGAGAACAGTACCGGACAACGACAAATAGTACTCCAGACCTACGTGAACAAAAAGACTATAGCTTGTGTGTATAGGCAACGCGACGCGAGAGAAAGTCTGGACGATTTTGTGAAGATCGGCTCGGCGGTCTTAGAGATATCGCAAGCAAAGAAATAACAAGAACTTAGCTATTGCAAACAGATCGCGCGTAAGCTGCGCACACAATACTTTGAGGGCATAGACCTAAATATTATACCGTGACCTTGAAATCTAGATTAAGGGCCACTCAAGGTCATTGAAAGTGGTACCATTTGAAAAGTTAAAGGTCTGGACACTTGCTATAGCGCCACTTACATGAGTCAGACTCGTGACCAGCAGCGCTTTACAATCTCGGAAGTGGCAGCTGATTGGCATGTGCCAATGGTGCCCAGCGCATTATGTGGCCATCCGTTGCCTGCGCTAACGGACAATTGGACCCATGGTGCAGCTAGCAGACAGACCATCGACTCAATCAGCCACACTAGGCCCTCACCCCGTAGCCGTAGTCACTACTCATTTCCCATCCCGCTGAGGGTAGGAGGCTGAGTTGGCCTGAGCACAGTAGATTAGCAACTTGCTCAAGGTTGCTTGCAGTGGACCGGGTGTGAGTCGAACCCGAAACCTCTTGGTTACGAGTCCGATACTCTACCAACTGGACCACTGCACCCTCAAAGCTTGGATACGGTTTCCTATTTGCCTTCCATAGTACCTATGGCCGTATCTTTAGTCATTTCGGAGATATTCAGCGTTAAAGAATGGCCTGACCTTGAAATATGGTTTGGGGTCGTTTAAGGTCATTGAAATGACGCGATTCGACAGACCATGCATGGCTTTCTATTAGTCCGCCATTGTGACTATAGCTCTATCTTGTACCGTTTGCGAGTTATTTGACGTTGAATATTATCGTGACCTTGAAATCTGGCTTAGAGGTCACTTAAGGTCATATTAAACTGGTGCTATTCGAAAGCTTGGGTGCGGTTTCCTATTCGCCTTCCATAGTAACTATGGCGCTATCTTGTATCGTCTGCGAGATATAGCGACTTATTGGTAGAAAATTGCGAAATTTTTATACCCCACCTGTATTTATCGCCCCGTAGGGAGTGACCCCGTCGGAATTTTGTGAAGATGTTTGATGCTGATAAAACTAGAATGATTGATGAAAAAAGACTATGACAATATGTTAAGCCATTTTCATTCAATACCAATACCAATTTCATTCAATGACAGACTGACAGACGGACGGACGGACAGAATTGCTATATCAATATCGCGCGTCACTATGCTGACGCGCGATAATAATGTGTATTCGTCGGTAAGGCGAACGAATACGTGTCTGATGGCGTCACGGAAATAAACTTTCTGTTTCGGTTTCTCTTCATGCGATCATCTCCATATTACGTTGATGCATCTGTCCACCATATTTGTTGGAAATATCTTCATGAAATTCGGAGATACTGACATTTTTGAAATCCAATATGGCGGCCGACACCATCTTGGATTTTCAAGATAAGTGAATTTGGCACCTTCCGCCATGATGTTGGTCTTCTTGATGAGCTGTCTACCAAATTTGATTCAAATATCTCGTATTATCGCTGAGAACGACCGCCATTTGTTCTCGACGTTGGATTGATGATGTCATGTGCATTAACTGCCGGTTCCGTTTTTGTGCAAATATCTTCTTCCAGTACTGAGATGTTAGCATTGTACGAAATTCAATATGACCGCCGCCTGCTCATTCGCCATCATGGATTTGTTGGGAGAAGTCGTGAGACCACCAACGAAAGCTCATTTATGGTGGCTATCTCGTGTAAAAATTTTGTTGTGGTCGCACTGATCAGCTTAGTAGTTTTATCACGGCTTGTACGGTAGTACAAGCTGTTGTATAAGCCAATGGCCAAAGTAATGGGAAAGGGCGATTTTCGACTACCCACAGCGGCAAAACCACTGGACCGATTTTAATAAAACTTGAAATATAGAATTGCACACCGGAGGCCACCCGGCATGCAAACTTTGACTTCGATGCGGCGACGTGGTTGGTATGGGCGAATAGCCAGTTTGCCACTGTCTTTTTCTTTCGTATTTTTTGTTTTCTTTGCTAGTTTGCCAAGGCCACAGGTCGCACTGTGCGTCAGATCTAGATCAATGAGAGCTCAAAACGCGTCGTTCCGCTCAAGGAAGTGCCTTTTGGGGTCTGAACGATGTGCCCCTAAATTTTGGGGGTAAAATCCCCCCAAAACTGAAATTTTGGGGCCGTAAATAGGACTTACAAGCCTGAACGAGAAAAAATTCAAATTCTTATAACTTGAAAACTACCGAGCCGATCATGACAAAATTTTTACAGGAGGTACACGCCACGAATGAGGCTTCGTGGGTGGTTCCATGGCTCACCCAAACAAATCCAAGATGGCGGCGGCCACCATCTTTGATTTTCGAAAAATATCAATAACTCCGGATTGGATAAAGATATCTGCACCAAATTTCATGCGAAGATGCATCACGGCCACGCAGAGATAACCACGTGACCAAAAGTTGAAACCGGAAGTTAATTCGCGTGAAGTCATCAAATGTCGGTCTCATATGTGCGTCGATCTCAGTGACTATAATGAATATTTGAACCAAATTTGGTACAGAACACAAACACTACACTACCAACACGCAGGAATGGCCAAATTCACATAAACTGAAAATCCAAGATGGCGGCGGCCACCATCTTGAATTTTGGAAAAATGTCAATAACTTTAGACTGGATAAAGATATCTTGCATCAAATTATATGGGAAGATGCATCACGGCCATGCGGAGATGACCACATGACCAAAAGTCGAAACCGGAAGTTAATTCGCGTGACGTCATCAACTAAAGGTCTAAAGCATAAGTGTGTCGATCTCGGTGACTATAACAGATATTTGAACCAAATTTGGTACAGAACACAAATACCACACTATCAACACGCGGGAATGGCCAAATTCACATAAACTGAAAACCCAAGATGGCGGCGGCCGCCATCTTGAATTTCGGAATAATGTCAATAACTCTGGACTGAATACAGATATCTACACCAAATTTTATTTGAAGATGCACCACGGCCATGCGGAAATGACCACCTGACCAAAAGTCGAAACCGAAGTTAATTCGTGAGACGTCATCAAATGAACGTCTAGAGCATAAGTATGTTGATCTCAGTGACTATCGCAGATATTTGAACCAGATTTTATATAGAGCTCAAGCACCACACTATTAACATGACGGAATGTTCCAAATGTACACGACTTAAAAATCCAAGATGGTGGCGGCCGCCGTCTTGGATTTCGGAAAATGTCAATAACTCCGAATTGGATAGAGCTATTTGCGCAAAATTTGGTGGACAGATGCATCACGGCCATGCGTAGATAATACATGACCAAAACTCGAAACCGGAACTTTTTTGCGTGACGTCATTGTTGTGATGAATAAAGATGTATATAATTACACGAATGTCGGGAACATAATAGATGCGCTGATGTCGATAAGAGCTCTCAACTTACAAATCTGTAGTTCAAGCCTATGCAGAACGTGTGACACCTGTTCGCGCTATTGTCTAGGTTACTAATTTGTCATACGTCTCTTACCAACAAACTTTAATTAATAAAACAGCAAATATTATATAGAAAAACTGCACACAGTCTATTTAAAGTTGTATACGCCAAAGCTCTAAAACAGCAAACATTAAAATGTTTATTAATTATAAGCATAAAACATATGCGCTAGCTTAGACATTTAAAGCTGGCGGTTGACAAATTTAAATGTGCTAGCGCATATATTTCACGCTTATAATTAATAAACATTTTAATTTTTGCTGTTTTAGAGCTTTGGCTTATACAACTTTAGATAGACTGTGTGCAGTTTTTCTATATAATAAGTAGTTATATTTGTTGTTGTTTAGGCTTAAAAGTCCTATTCGTGGGCCGAGGGATTGACCCCCTGTGTGCGGGTACATCGTTCCGACTTCCGACCACTCAAACGCTAATCTTTGCGCGGGATGACGCGTTTTGAGCTCTCGTTGGTCCAGATCGGGCGCGATGTGTATAGCATTGTGCACAGGCATTTCCATAAGCGAAAATTTGGGCAAATTTGAGGTTGCCGTATCCCTATCAGACGTCGTCGCACCTCTTTCGGCCCTTCGGCTTTGTGTATTCGGCGTACACGGACGCGGACGGCGGACGCGGACGCGGACGCGAACGCCGACGCGAACTTTGCGTATTCGGCGGACTCTGTGTAGACATGTAACGATTGGTACACCAATGGTCATTTTTTTGCTGTTTGACTATTTTTGTCTGTTTTTGACGATTGGTACACTGTTGGTACAGTCTTGGTAGACATGTGACGATTGGTACACCAATGGCCAAAAACAGTCAAATACAGTCAAAAGACACTGTTAAAACAGCAAAAATGACCATTGATGTACCAATCGTAACAGGACTATCAAGACTACCAACAGTGTAACAACAGTGTACCAATCGTCAAAAACAGTCAAAAACAGTCAAACAGCAAAAATGACCATTGTGTACCAATCGTCAAATGTCTACAGTGTACACAGAGTCCGCCGAATACACAAAGTCCGCGTCCGCGTCCGCCAAATACCGTCCGCCCTTCCACTACAACACTGGAAGCATTCTGCAATGTAAACCCTGTCTTGGTAGACATGTTAGACATGTTGGTAGGCTGGTTACCGGAAGGTACGTTTTAGGCATTTTTCTTTGGGAAAAATATGCGAAAATTCGAAAAACGGAGACTTTAATTTAAGCTCCAAAACTATACTTCTTACAGTTACTTTCTACTCACTGGAGAGACGGCCGTCTTCCTGGTTCTTGGACTAAAAGATGGAGTGACCACTGTCGCTGTGTAATGCGTCTCCTGGGTTGTATAGGCTGGTCAGAGGAAGTTATCCATTTGAGCCCGGTCAGTTTCAAGTTTTTTTGCGACAAATGACCGCTAAAAGGAAAAATTGTGAAAATCCTATCCGATACGACTTATGCGCACTTATTCACATGTTGTGGCCAAATATGGTGAAAGTCGGCTGCTTGAATTGCAGTTGTGCGTGCATCTTCCTAAAACCCCCGTCACACCAGCCACGTTCCCACTACGTCTTCCAAAAATTGGGTGGACGCAGTAAGAACTTTGTACAACGTAGTAGGAACGCAGTAGAAACCGATAAGGACGTGATATGGTCTTCATGGACGTGGAGGACGTGGTCGAACTTTGGACATGTTCAATAAAACGTAGTGAGGACGTGGTCGAATCAGGACGCAGTAAGAACTTAATAAGGACGTAGTAACGACAGCATTGACGTACTGACGACGTAACTAAAACCTAGTAGGGACTTCATTGACGTAGTACAAGCGTGGCGCGGACGGGAAAGAGCAGCAGCCTTCTCCATCCACATCCTCTGTTACTTGGAAGTGTCCTTGTAGGAAGTCATCTTCTTATTGTAGAAGGTATAGGTGTTCTTTAAGCCATCAACCATCTGCTGCTCCTCTTCTCTGGATAATTCAGCTACAACCTTCACCTTTTTCTTCCCAGTGGCACTGACTACACTGCCATGTCTGTGTCATCACCACTGTCAAGCTGTGGCTCTACAGGTGGCCTTCCCCTGGGCTTTGCCTTTCTCTTTGACGGCATAGTGGTAGACGCTTGCAATATAATAACACACGAAAACTATAGCAGAACGAATGAAAATGCGCAGTGCGTGGTGCAGTATTTATAAGAACCGGATGGTCTCAGTGAGAACGCGGTAAGCGCGTGTTAAGCACGTGGTGCGATCTGATTGGTCGTAGTAAGAACGTAGTAAGAACGCATTGGACGTGGTACGCGCGTGAATGCGCGTGGTAAGATTAGCGGGAACGTGTTAGACGTAGTAAGAACCTGAGAGAGATGTGTTAGGCGCAGTGAAAACCTGCCCGGGACGTAGTAAAGACGAAGTATGAATTTGAAAACTCCACATTTTTCCATTTTGACCACGACCGCGCTGCGTTCATCGAAATTTTCAGGACCCACTGCGGTCTTCATGGTCTTCGTCTGGTGTGATGGGGGCTTAACAAAAAGCCGGTTTTGTGAACCGTCCGTTTTGCCTCACTCACTGGTTTAGACTTGATCTTTTTGTTGTTTAAGGTCGTTATTTGTGCACGTTTCTTTTCCCTACTTTCATTAACTTTAAAATGACGGTAATACTGAGGAATTTCAATTTGACGCGAAGAAGCCAGAGTCCTATTTCAAGTTCGTCGTCGACAACACATGTAGGCTTACATTATTACATTGGCCAGTTGTTGACGACGAGCACTGCACTGCAGCTGTGAATGCTGCGAGGCATCGTCTCTGTGTCTGTGCGCGTCTCTCTCTCTCTCCCTCTGTGTGTGTGTGCCTGCGGTCGTCCAGCACGACTTGCTGCTGTCACTTGGCACAATCTTGAGTGTCTAGTTCTGCTGGAGGCAACCGAGCTTGTTATCAGCCGGTCACGCATGACATGATGTGATATGACGTCTGTCGATCTGACTTTGTTTTCTCGTCAGCATTCACGACGACGCCTTGCAGCGTCGATTTGTCAGTCATTTGTCCACCAGGTGCAAATTGCAATGCTGTCACATCGCTGTAGATACACGTGAGAACGTTTCGTCAGTGGTGAATTGAGTCGATACAGATGATTGAAGGCTGACAGACATCACTCGTGGATGAGTGTTGACAGTAACAGCAGATGATGAAAGAGAAAGGCATGCAGATTAACAGCAGTTGCATTGATGCGGTGATTGTGTCGATGAAACTCGACAAGATGCTGTGACGTGATTCGCTGTCGCTATATATACGTTCGTTCACTTTGACACACTCGTGACACTCCAGGAGTTCCCCAGACAAACACGATGGCCATAGCTCTGACCGCGCTTGCGTGCAATGCGTGCAATGCAGTGGCAGTTCTAGCTTGCACGGCGCCATGCAGTGGCGGTTCCAAATGTACCCTAACATCTACCACCGCACCCTAAATCTGCTGGTGCACTACCTCGTAAAATGAACAAGAATATATTGGCCAACCTTGCTGGCATGATTTCATAATTAACTAGAAGTTGTAGTCGTCGCTAGCGCTCTCAACTACATGTAGGCTGAAAGCAGTTGTTAGCCGTAGTCTGCCCCGGAGATATAGACATTTGTCGAAAATCAATATTGCGGCCGCCCTCATGTTGTATCGTATAAAAGGCATAAGTGATTTTGGCGCGTTCCGCCATGACGGCTATCTGTTTCTGGAACTGTGTATCTAATGTGGATCAAATATCTCACATAATCGCTGAGAACGATCCACATTTGTTACGTAGCCTACTTTCGGTCGGTGATAGGCCCGTAAGAAAATTTCGTTTACCATTGAAAAAATCATGTCAGTAACCGATTGTGCGTTGGCTCTACCTGCGTGCACGAAGTAACAATAGTAACAACATGACAAGTTCCCGCCGTCATTAGGAGACTGATAGCATAGCAGGCGTAAATGGCAAGTTCAAGGTGAAGGTCAAGTTTTAGTTAATAAACTTTCAAGTTCAACATCAAGCTGCCAATGACGTCAAAGTTATTTATAGTAGGCCTAATAATAATCGTGAAATTTATTTACGGTACCCTACCTGCATTCAACGCCCCCGTAGGGGGGGGGGTACCTGTTTAACTTTTGCGAAGTTGTTTAATACTGGAAAAAGTTGAATGACTGCGCTACCATATGCTGAAGAAAAATATTAAGCCTTTTCAACACATTTTTTATGTGCGGGAACATGACGGATGGACAGAATTGCTATATAAATATCCAGGGCTTTTTGAAAGTTTTTAGAAACGCACATGTTTTTTTACATTAATATTCGCGGTTTTATTAACAGGGACAAATCTTTATACGAGATCCGAGTACTTGACAATACCATTTCCGTTTTAAAGTTCAACTTCCCTCTGCTAGTACCGAGATAACAGCGGGTGGTCCTAAAATAACTAAAAATACATTAGAGGGTCCTGTATCCCTAGACGACCCCCAGCGGAAAAAAATTATACCCTAAACAAGTGCATGACCATATTTAGTTGTATTTTTAATTTCAACATTTAGCTGTAATAGTTTACGAGATAATAAGGCAAGGCAAGACAAAGTGGATTTATATAGCGCCTCGTAAAACCTCTAAGGCACTCAGGCATGGATCACACAGTTTTACTTGCAATTACACCAATGCCTGCCTTTACCTCGTAAGCATTCACCAGACTGAGGTTGCGAACATCTAATTGCAGCCTACTCCTCAAGGGGCAGGGGCTTTTTTAAGGATCAGTTTAGAACTGCACAGGGTTCAAATTCCATGGAGAGCGCGGAGCGCGACTATAATTCACGGGCGGAGCCCCCAGTTGGGTCCAGGGGACAAAACCCACGGTGGGAGCTTAGGGAGGGGGGGGGGCAAAGTCCTCTGAAGCTGAATGCCTTTTTGTTTTCGCGTGTCCAAAGGAAGCTGCAAATTTGCCCCATTATTGATATTTGCAAAAGTCAGTAAATCACACAGTGAATGAATGAGTCATTGTTTAACGACTCATCTCTAACGAATTTACATGTCATGTCGATTGTCGACCATATCCATTTACGGTTGCCCTTGAATTCAGACAAGTTCAACCTGTGCTCCGGCGCAATTTGTCGTTTTTCCTTTACTCTACATTCATTCATTCACAGACCGAATGCAGTGCAGTTGTACACTGTATGCGAAAATGTACACCTCGTGAATTTTGACGGTAAGTTGCTGTAACTTATCTGCTATTATGTTAATGAACCCACTGAATACAGTCAGACTGTCCTTACACAGTCATCAATATCTTTCGATGACGACTTAGCATTGGCTGCGTTGTTTTATTCACCGGTTGATTCACCGATGCATGAGACTTGCATTAGAGTGATGCATGTCTGATGCATCGGTGAAATCAACCGGTGAATAAAACAACGCAGCCATTGCCAACTGTAGCCTAAATCGCTTAGGCTTAGGCACACTTGACATTTTTCATAGCAAAATTTTAATACAATTACAAAAACACAGCCTTCCTGCTGCGAGCTTGTTATGTCACCATCGGATCGGAGGGGAAAAATGGCGTACATACATAAGTAGTACCTCGGAGATAATCGCTAGCTATTCGATCGCAAACTGCAACTTCAAGTTCTCAACTTAACATTAATACGTTGCAGCAATTAAATATTCTTTCGCGCAAGCAGACGAAATAGTGCCGAAAATTAACGGGTTAAAACTGGTGCAATTGAACTATCAGTATTATGTCATCTGTATTACTTATTTAGTTTGTTTAGCTCGTTTTTAATACGATGTATTACTAACTGTGCATAATTCTGTACTTACTGTAAAACTGGTGCGATTGTCACTTGTTTATTAAAGGCTACTTGAGTTGACTTGACTTGACTTGAAAACAATATTACGTACGCAAGCAGGAACTTCTTTACTTCCGCTTGTGTAGCTGTGATGTGGCGTATTCCTCCGCCCAATAGCAGCCGTCTTTCGAAGTGTCTGCCATTTTTGCTCTCCGTAAATTGGTGATATTTTCGTCTATGGTAATCGGCCTGAGTCTTCAGTCTAGAAATTATATATTCTATTGTCTATGACAAAAAACTAGACCTACTACCTTTACTACTGTAACACTTAATCGTTGATTACGTCTGACGCGCCGTGTAGTATATTCTGTATGGGTATAGCCATTTGCCATAGGCAAAATTTGGGCAAGTTTGGGGTACGGGGTCGCTAATTTACATTAGGGGGCCCTGCGTCCACTGGACACCCCAACGGAAATTTTTTTTTATATCCGAAATGAGTACATGTCCATAGCTAATTGTGTTTCTAAGTTCAACTTTCTATCTCTAGTTGTTTCCAAGATAACCGGCGGGTCTGAAATTTACATTAGGGGGCGCTGCGCTCCCTAGACGCCAGCGGATTTTTTTTGTACCCAAAGCGGGTACTTTACCATATCTAATGGTGTTTGTAAAGTCAACTTTCTAGCTCTAGTAGTTTCCGAGATATTAGGAGGTCACAAATTTACATTAGAAGGCCCTGCACCCCCTGGATGCCCCCTAGCGAAAAATATTTTGTACCCAAAGCAAGTACTTTACCACATTTTATTGTGTTTTTAATTTCAACTTTCTAGCTGTAGTAGTTTCCAAGATATTAGGGGGATTCCAAATGTACAGGGGCCATGCGCTCCCTGGAAGCCCCCTAGCGGAAAAAAATTTGACATACGCTCAAGTACTGGCCTATGCCTATATAACTGTAAAGTTTCAGCTTCGTAGCTCCATTAACGTGCAACTTACGGTAATAGGTTTTGCATAGAAAGGTCCCCCAAAATGGGGTTTATGAGCAATTTTTGAGGTATGGGCAAAGATATTTGGCGTGAATGCAACGACTGCCGATCTACGCGTTTTCAGAGACATCTAAGGTCCAGATCTGACGCGCCGTGTAGTAGCATTCTGTATGGGTATAGCCATTTGCCATAGGCAAAATTTGGGAAAGTTTGGGGTCCACAGCTTTCCTACCAAAAGTCGCAGGAAAACTCTGCTGCCGGAAGGCACCTCTTTGAACCTTCGACTATCACGTGAAAAAAAATCGGAATTATTATGTGATGTAACCCCTGGGCTGTAGGCTGGTCACCGGAATGTACTTTTTAGGCGTTTTGTATGGGGAAAATAGGCCAAAATCCGAAAATTGGGCAACTTTGAAGCCCCGTAGCTCCGCTAGAAAAGTTTACCGATATTGCAAACTCCCTGGCCCTTGGACTACAACGTGGAAAAAACAACATCGCTCTGCAGTGTATCTCTTGACCTGTAGCCTGCTCTGAGTGAGGTACCTGTTTAACCCCCTCAAAGGTTGGGGTTTTGGAGGCAAATGACCCCTGAATGGAAACTTTTCATAAATTTCTGTCCGAATTCTGCGTTTCACCCACGATTCACGTGTCGTGACCGAATTTGGCGAAAATCGGCCGTTGCGAAGTTGCCGAAAAGTTGTCTGGTATTGCTTACAAAAAAGACACGCTTCCGGGACACTTTTTAGCCCCCATTTCGCCCCCACTTAGCCGATCGCGCCCAAAATACTGTGAACGTTGTCGACCCTCGACCTGTGCATGTGTACCGACTTTGGTCGGGATCGGTGGCGGTTTGCCGGACTTATTCCGGAAATAGTCCAAAAAAAGTCAATACAATATAGGCTTTCAGCTTACAAAGATGCAACAGTCAAACAAGTTACACTGAATGTAACAGATATACACTGTGTTTCAAACAAAATGGCACCCTTTTTATTTTTGTCATAACTTTGTTAAACTTGCATCAATCTTGATCATGTTTGGCAGGTGCATTGCCATGGATATGTGCAACAAAAGGGGTATTATAACAACTGTCTGATGCAGTATACATTACATGGTAACTCAAGCAAACATCAAGTAGCAATATAGGCCAACGATCAGAAGTTGGTCGGCAGGAATTTTGCATTTCTTCATCATCGCTGGGACGTAGACATGATCATTCTGCAAGTTGGTTGGAGCCGCCACACTAAAAATCTTCTCGTCTGTGAAGAATATGAAATCCACAATAGAAGCGGGGCAAAGATGCAAAAGTTTCTTCGCTCGAATCAGGCGTGATGCGCAGTTTGCCGCGGTTAGTTCCTGTGCACGACGTTTCTTCAGCCATTTTAACTTGAGATCCCGGTGAACAATGCGGTACACCGATGAGTGATGGATGCCTGTTTCCTTTGCTATTTGACGAGTGGATCGATGAGTTTTCGGTGCACTTTCCTGGCTCAAAACCAACTCGTTAACGGAATCGACGTTGTCATCAATGCGCGCACTTCGACGACGTCCACTTCCTGCACACCTAGCTGTGGTGCCGGTGTCTCGTAATTTCTTCAACAGCTTGTTTACACTACAGACTGACCAACCTTTGGTAGGAAATTCTCGTATTAGTCTTTTGGCACCATAGTTCTTAAACTTACACAAATTTTCAATTAAAATGCAGTCGTCTGCACTGAACACCATGTTTAC
>Ga0209149_1001267_pt1 | contig 12482 bp, 6 predicted proteins | sample WorMetTyACAVOLI2_FD_187423 | JGI IMG/M metagenome (GOLD analysis project Ga0209149, IMG submission 187423) | Marine gutless worms symbiont microbial communities from Max Planck institute for Marine Microbiology, Germany - Olavius algarvensis... ... | reverse complement strand
AATGCTGCTAAGTGCATATTACATTTACAATACAAAAAAGTGCAGAATATAAGCTTTAAACTGTAATAATATCGAAGAAACGCTCAAACTTTTCTTCAAAACAAAGCCTTACAACCGGAACCGGAAGTCATCACATGTCTATGAGTGCTGTTCTAGTTACAAATGGTTTCCAAAAGTTATCATGAGAACCTTAAAATGGCACTTTTTGAGACACATTGTAGATTATAGGGTGTTAAGTGTGTTAAGTAATAGCAGTAGTTTGATCGTTTAATAAATGTGAACTTTAGTAATGTGGACATTACAGGTAGTGTGGTAGCATGGTAGTGCAGCACTGTGTTAACGGCGACAGGGCAAATCAAAGGAGAGGGGTCAACTTTGTTTCCGTACAGAATCGAAACTGAAAACCAATTGCCAAAAACATTCCCACACTTGATTGATTAGATGCAGGAGACAAACCCATAGACGAAATTTAGTGTAAATCCATCCATTGAGGTATTTTGGAAAACTTGAAATATAACCTTTTGTGACTTTTCCGGCATGACAAAGGAAGCGGTATATGTTTTTGTTCCACTTTTTGTCTGTCCGTTTGTTAAAGATTACTGAAAAATGCATGGATGGATTTGGATTAGGGCTGTAAAATTAATGCGTTAACGAATGCGTTAACGCGTTAAAGAATTAAAATTTTAAAAAATTAATGCAATTAAAAATTTTAATGCAGAATTAAAATTATGCAAACCTGCGTCGCCAACAGTGAACACAAACATTCCGAAATCGAATGTTTCTCGGTCAAGCCTAAAAACCGGCCCGGCCCGGCCCGGCCGGGGCACGCAAAAATTGCCCTATATACCACTGCAGTTGAGTTTGATCAATTTTCTCTTTACAGTACCGGTACAATGGCCAGGTATGATAGACTCAGCCTCTAGCGACTTTACAGTGTGCATTAAAGGGCCAAACATTGGCTCCTTTTAATTTAGGCTGAATACTTCCCTTTAAGATGTTTAGGATCGAAACAGACGTATAAAATCCGTGAATGAATCGAAATCCATATGATTCGCATACGTTAGTCTACGTTAAGTTATCATAGCAAGTGTTGAAATTTTAGTTTAGAGTCTTTTTAACCACGTATGACAAAGTTTATATGCCCCGGCCGGGCCGGGCCAGGCCGGTTTTTAGGCATGACCATGTTTCTCGACTTTAAACGAACGAAATGATTAGTCAAATTCTAAAGACTTCAACAGCAATGGGCCGACGTCTACCTGCAAAGTGCAAATGGATAATTATCGAATGCAAATATACGAAAAAAAACTTACCTCAGAAAGAGACAGACATCGCCAACGTAAGCGTTTGTGGGTTCGATGCATCAAAATGTACCGGGGGAAATTATCAATAAATCTACTACTCTCGTTAATATAAGGCGAATAAAAACTGATTAGATAGAAATATAACATTCACTATAGCTCATCTCTCTCGGCTAATAAATAAGTAATATCTCTGACACCTGGGTCACGTGACCTTCTTAAATTCTGGGGCGTATTTAAATTAACAGCTCACCGGACCGGTAGAATAGGCCGGTGGCCGGACCATTGGGCCGGCTTATGTTAGACCGGTCAGCTGTTGGACGGCTTTTATCGTTATCAGTAGAACAAAATGGCAGCGATTGCAGGCAGGCGATACACTATACGTATTTGACAATACCCGTAGATTCCTTACTACCAGCGTTAGCCTACTTAACATACCTTTTAGATCAGAACCTTGACCTTCAACTACACAACTACACACGTTACGTGTGTAGTTGAAGGTCAAGGTTCTGATCTAAAAGGTATGTTAAGTAGGCTAACGCTGGTAGTAAGGAATCTGTTGTCAAATACGTAGTGTATCGCCTGCCTGCAATCGCTGCCATTTTGTTCTACTGATAACGATAAAAGCCGTCCACACGTTATAAATACTTTTCAATTCACAAATAGCTCTCGTACAACCAAACAACATCAATGTAAACACGACGTTACGTCACCTGCAGCTCGTGTGGATCGGCATTAAAATTTGATCCATCAAAAATGGCCCGGGCTTTAGCCGGAGCGTGTCCAACAGCTGACCGTTCCAGAACAATGGCTCAAAACGTGGACTCGTGAGCTGTTGAATACGCCCGTTGGATCTTTATTTTTGAAATCGATGAATATACAGAAGCAGTTCAAATTTCGCACAGAAATTGACTACTGGAAGTCCGAGCCAATGAATAAACTATTCGTCTGAGTCATTTCAGTCATGTGCTGCTAAGTATTATGATTTTTTCGAGTTTGGCTGTATTCGAAGTGTCATGACGCCGTAAACTTGAGTGATACAGTATCATGTTTATGCATTGCTTTATTATCTCGCCATAGCGTAGCGTTTGGCGTGATATTAAGTTTGCTGTTTTTGTTTGTTTGTTTGTTTGTTTGTTTGTTTGTACGGTTGAGGATATCTCAACGCAGGATGGTGCGATCGGCGTGAAATTTTGGCTCAGGATAGAGCAAACACCAGGGACGGGAACGAGGTAGTTTGGGGGTTGGCGGCCCCCGGCGGGCGGAAAAAGAGGAAAAAGAGGCAAATGTCGAAAAAAGCTTTATATCTCCCCTATCCAACTGTCGCATGTGTTTGGACCCATCGGTCACGTGGTTCTGCAAGGTGGGCCAAAAATGAGTGACACAAAACCTGTTTCCTCGATTTCGCCTATAGTACTTCAGCCAGCTATCGTTCCTGTTTCTTCTCAGCGTCGTGAAGTGCGGTCGAATATGTAGGGCAGAGACCTGCGCACATTCTGGCATAGAGCCTTCCACTTTGGCCAAGGGGTTACAGGGTTGGCCAAAAAATCGAATTTTTTGACCATTTCTAGCCTTTACGTCCCCTATATCTCAGCGACCGCTAAAAATAGAGGCTTACAAGCAGCGTATGTAGCTTTTTGACCCTCCCTGTAGAAACACTGTGAAATCTGTCCCCCGTGGAAAAGCTGTTTGGAATGCGAATGGCGGGTTTGTGTCAGTTCTACTGACGCACTTGTTGGTCATAGCTGGGCGTATGGCGAGATATGCGTCTTGCTGATGCACTAGTTGTCTGTTAGAACAATACTAAGCAGTTACACGTAAAATTCTGAGACATTGTTGGAAGTGGTAGATCCTTGGACAATATATTACATTTTGAAAATGTATGAGTGTTATTATAGAATAATATTGCATTATGAGTTTATTACATATTGCATCCAGTTGTATGAGGCGTAAACCATTCAGGTATAGGGGGCGAGTCCCCAAAAGTTGGAGTAGGGCATACGTTACTGAAATTGCTCCTGCCCAGATTTTGACATTTTTTATACATTTCCCGTTATTTGGAGCAGTAGGCCTACATTGTAAACATACTATCATATTAGTTCAGAATTTAACTACAAAACATAAAAAGTGCTATAAGCTTCAGGAGAACTTTGTCTCTTGGCTCCCTACCGAGGCTACGTATCTGGACCCAAATGGGGGACTGCCGCCCCCATATCTCAACTTGCAGAACGTCCCCAGATTTTATACGAGGTTTACGCCAATAACTTATCATATTGACTGGTTTTTTGTAATGTTATAATAGCGTTATCGTAACTTTTACGCTTTATAGATTTTTATGACTTTATATATATATTTGCAAGTAAGCCTAATGTTTTAACCATAGACTTTGCTATTAGACTTCTGATGTGGTGGTGCTTGCATTGTGTGAGCAGGTTTAACATTCCATTCAGCAGTCAGCACATAACAGTTCATTTTAATAACTCTCTCTCCGTGACCTCAAATGGCGCCATTGACACTGTTTTAATACGCACCCGTCCCATTACTGTTGACACAAAATGCGCTTTATATTCCGAGTCGGAAGGCGTACGAAATGCACGAAGACCCGCATCACCGACAAGCGCCATGTCAAGAGGTGTGGCCGTCGGGTTCGGCCAATGCGGATGCCCACGCCTGCGTGCAATAATCCAGCTAGAGTTTTGCTTTCCAAAGTTATGAGCAGGCACAGACTAGACAGAGAGACGGCGTGACCTTATAACCTTGACCTTTGAATTGGATGTCACGGCGGTTGTCGGTGATTCGGCTCTTTTCGCTTCATCCGTGTATCAACTTGGAAGTTTCTAGGCCTTTCCGTTCGGAAGGCATGCGTATTTTTACCGCGCGTTAGCATACTGACGCGCGATATAGCAAATATGTCTGTACGTCCGTTACGTTCCGGTACGGCTTAACATATCGTCATAGTTTGTCACCATATGGTAGCCCAATCATTCTGTTTTTATCAGCGTCAAACATATTCACGGAATTCCGACGAGGTCACCTCCTGCGGGGGGCGTTAAATACAGGTGGGGTGTAAAAATTTCGCGATTTTCTACCAATAAGTCGCTATATCTCGCAAACGATGCAAGATATTGCCATAGTTGCTATGGAAGGCGAATAGGAACTAGTATGCGATCTATCAAATGGTGCCATTTCCAATGACCTTGAACGAACCCTAACCCTGTTTTCAAGGTCACACCACTCTTTAACGCTAAATGTCTCACAAACAGCTACAGATAAGATACGGCCATAGTTACTATAGAAGGCGAATAGGAAACCGCACCTAAGCTTTTGAATGGCACCAATTTCAATGACTTTGAGTGACCTCTAACTCAGATTTCAAGGTCACGATGTTATTCAACGTCAAATAACTCGAAAATGGTACATTAAGCTATATTTACAATGGCCGACCAATAGAAAGTCGCACGCATGTGGTCTATCGAACGGCGTCGTTTTCAATGACCTTGACCCCGAACCTGGTTTTCAAGGTAACGCCATACTTTGACATTGAATATCTCACAAACGGCTACATATACGGCCACGGTTACTATAGAAGACGAATAGGAAACTGCACCCAAGCTTTCGAATGGCACCAGTTTCAATGATATTGAGTGACCTCTAATCCCCATTTCAAGGTCACGATATTATTCAACGTCAAAAAAACTCGAAAATGGTACAATATAGAGCTATATTTACAATGGCCGACCAATAGAAAGCCGCATATGTTCTATCGAACGGCGCCATTTTCAATGACCTTGAACGACCCCGAACCTGGTTTTCAAGGTCACGCCATTGTTTGACACTGAATATCTCCGAAATGGCTAAAGATACGGCCATAGTTACCATGGAAGGCGAATAGGAAACCGTACCAAAGCTTTCACATATGGTACCACTTTCAATAACCGTCAGTGATCTCTGACCTACATTTCAAGGTCATGATAATATTCAACGTGCAATAACTCGATTACTACTAAGTTGTGTATGATCTGTCCAGTGGTTCCATTTAAAGTGATCTTGAGTGACCCTTAACCTAGCTTTCAAGGTCACGGGGTAATTAGGCCTATAAATGCCCTCGACGTGTTGTGTGCGCAACTAACGCGCGATCTGTTTGCCATAGCTAAATTCTTGTTGTATCAGCATTAATCGGCTTGGTGACCTGAACCTTTGAACTTTTGACCTTGAAACTGGTGCACAATACTGGGAGTGTCATGTGAAACCTTCCTACAAAATTTGCTGTTTCTACGGCTATTCGTTCTCGAGTTATGGACCAACACGCGTCAGGCGGATCACGTAACCTATTGAGCTTGCCTGCTCATAACTTTGGAAAGAAAACCTCTAGCTGGATTATTGCACGCGGGCGTGGACATGCCGCGTTGGCCGAACCCAACGGCCACACCTCTTGACATGGCGCTTGTCGATGATGCGGATCTTCGTGCATTTCGTACGCCTTCCGACTCGGAATATAAAGCGCATTTTGTGTCAACATTAATGGGACGGGTGACCTCGACCTATCGTCTTCTGACCCTGAAAGTTGTGCACGTTATTGACCGAATCATGCGGAAGCTTCCTACTAATTTTGGTGTTTCTTCAGCTATTCGTTTTCGAGTTATTGGCCAACACGCGTCAGACGAACAACGTGCCTAATTATGACCTTGGCATTTGACCTTAGAGGTCCTAGCGTTGTCGCTGATGCGGCACTTCGTGGTCCATCCGTAAACCAAGTTTGAATTCGTAGGCCTTTCGGTTCGAAAGATATGGCACATTTTTGTGCCAGCATTAATCGGTCTGTGACCTTGAACTTCGGCCTTTTGACTTTGAAACTGGTGTGCAAAACTGCGTGTGTCATGTGGAACTATTCTACCAATTTTGGTGTTTCTACGAATATTCGTTTTCGAGTTATCGGGCAATGCGTCACACAAATTAACCACGTGCCTCATGACCTTGACATTTGACCTTGGAGGTCATGGCGGTTGTCAGTGATGCGGCTTTTCGTGGTCCATCCGTAAACCGAGTTTGAAGTTCGTAGGCTTTTCAGTTCAAAAGATATGGTACATTTTTTGTCAGCATTAATCAACCTGTGACCTTGATCTTTGATCTTTGACCTTGAAACTGGTGCGCAATTGCGAGTGTTGCGAATGTCATGTGGAACGTTCCTACTAATTTTGGTGTTTCTACGACTTTCTCGAGTTCTGGTCCAACACGAGTCAGACAGATCATGTGACCTCATGACCTTGACCTTTACCTTGGAGATCATGGCGCTTGTGTGTGGTGCGGGTGTTCGCGCTCCATCATTGTACCAAGTTTGAAGCTCGTAGGACGTCCCGTTCGGAAGATATGGAGCATTTTGTGTGTGTGTCAGCATTAATCGCCTAGTAACGTACTTGACCTTTAACCTTTGACCTCTAATTTGGTTTACGAGTCACCCGTGTCATGGACTTCCATCCTGCCAATTTTTTGGGCTTCCTATAGACCTTTGTATGCGTTCTTGACTTAGGCCGAGGCACGTGACGAGCGGACGGACAGACAGACGGACGAACACCGGCCATCATTTTATAATCCCCCTCCCCTACGGCATAACAATGATGAAGTGAAACGCAGTTGTAGTTGTGTGTGTGTGTGTATGTGTATGTGTATGTGACATAATGGGGATGTTCTGGTGACAGTTAACGCAATAAAAACGATAGTGATATACATGTAACTTGACTTTTGTGAGGTGGTTGATTGACAGTCATGCGTACATATACGAGTATGTTGTGTGTACATACGCATTATAATTTTTTGAGTTTTGTTAACTTTCCTGAGATATAATGGTATAAATCAGTTAAAATATCAAATTCCAAACAAATAATTGTTGTTTTGTTAGAAGTAGCTTGTCGCTATACGAGCTGCATATTGTTATTAGGCCTATTTTCAAACTGCTATAAATGACATATCTGGCTTCTTGTGTTTACCTGTGTTTACATTTTGTTGATGCAGAAATGCACAAATGTTGAAAATCGAGTGTTAACAGTTGAAATAACCGCGCGACACTGCCACATCATTTACAACCGAGTTATTGACCTTGCAATACAAATTGTGGTCATTTGGGATCGTTTTTTTTACGTTTTTTGGTGCATTTCACTCAAAGTTGGATCGTTCTGAATCATTCCACGTCGAAAAATAAGATGACCCTGAAATGACCTTGAAAAAGTCATGCAGTCGTACCATCGTGTAGCCCGTGTGTGGTTTCCTATTAGTCGTCTGTAGTGACTTTGTCTCTATCTCGCACGGTTTACGAGCTACAGGGGCATTTTTGTCCGAAATCGAAATACCTACCGCTTCCATTTGACGCCCCCAGTGAGGGGGACCCCCTAGAGCTATCGGGTTCTTGTTTATAATGGGGAAACTAGATTGGCTGGGCTACCACGTGGTATAGATTGCATGATGATTGGCTCAGCCGTTTTGACATAGTCGACGAGTGTGACAGACAGACGGACGGACATTCCGACGATGGCAAGGGCCGCGCTAGCATAGCGTCGCGCGGCATAAATGGCCTTTGCAAAAAGTGTTTTTAAAATTTGAAACATGATTTCAGAACACAGAATTTTCAGTAGTGACTAAATAAAGTTAAAACAAAATGCAGTTAAATTCTTTAGTGTGCATGTAAAGCAAGGGACCATTACAGAGCAATCTAATGATTGGCTCATTGGCCCTTGATATTACATTTTGTGCAGTAAAGAAAGATTGAGCCGGTTTGCATCCCACCTAGTCCCCTTTTTACTGTACCAAGTGTAACAACCCATGCATTAAGGGCCAGTATGGTATGGTATAGTAGAGTTTAACGTCCCACTCGACACATTATAGGTCATTTCGGAGACGGTTTTACGGGTCACATGACCCAACCAACAGTGTCATAGCACTGAAGGACGATGGTTAGTCAACCAGGTCAAGGGCCAATCCCACCAGGCTTAGCTCACTAAAAGGTAAAGAAAAGGATGTAAGCAAAAAAAAATTAGTATCTATACAGCACCATTAAGACCAAAGACACAGAGGCGCTTGGCAGATAGAGAGCTAAACCAAGCAAGATCAAAGCCCGATACAGTCGACCGACCTGTAAGAACTGCTCGTATCTTTGTGCACCATTATAAGAATTAGAATTAAGGGCCAGTATTCCAACTTCATTATAAGGCAATAGGCTACTAGAGATGCACGATGAAATATTTCACTTTGAAATATTTAAAAATTTCGTGAAAATTTTGAAATATTGAAGACCCCTCATTTGAAATATTTCATGAAACTTTTTTAATTTTCAATATTAAGTGACTTAAAACTTTAAAAAACATGATTAAAGTATATCAAGTTAGTAGGAGATACATGCATAAAGACAAAATACTTACCTTTAACTGGTTTACTTACTTTGTTGCAGTGAACTATACATAATACAGCCTGCGTAGTCCTTCATCGGGCAAAATATTTCGATATCTATGGTGTGAAAACTGAAATGACTTAAACAAGCAAACCAAGCAAGTAGGCCTGCAGATTGTCTTAGGGAGCTGCAGTATGCATAAATGAATGAAAGGTAATGTTTGACGTATAAAAAAATGTTAAACGGTTGAGTGTAAAGCCGAAAAAAACATCGTGAAATTTTTTAAAAATATTTCAGAAATATTTCATGAAATATTTCAGGGCAAAAAAATTTTGAAATTTTACATCACTAGGCAATACGATATGATAATTACCACTGCATTGTACAGGGTTAACATTTTGTTTGTGACATTATTGATGTGCAACTATATGCCTTTTATATTCTTTAGCACCGGCAATAGTCACACACCACGTGCAACTGATCATCATCAGTTGCACGTGGTAACAAATAATAACGAGGAAACAAACTTTACATGTTGATAGCGTCACAAACCGTATGCGGTAACAAAAACAACAGCAACAACAGCAGCAACAACAACAACAAGAAGAATATTTAAAGAAACCTCTTAAACACAATAAACGAAAATGAAATGCAGCTTTTATTACATGTAGGCTTTCGCGTTTGGTTATGATGACAATTGACAAAAATATAGAAACGGTCTCTTGCCCATGCAATACGTGTTTTTGATACGCTCGAGCTCTATGATGGCTGTAAGAAATACGTCGCGAGGCGCAGCCGAGTGACGTATTTCTTACAACCAGTGCGACAGCGTATCAAAAAGACGTATTGCATGGGCAAGAGACCGTTTCTATTTTTATTGCTAATTTACATGCGATTTTTAACGATATTTCACGCAAAAACCACGGGACTCTCCTTTATTGCGGACGTGGTGCGGCATTATGACAGTTAGGCAGTCTGTCATGGGACGCGTGTACTTAAATTCATTCAGACCGATGGGATCGACTCAGTTTAAGTTACGCATTTCTATTTTGAGTGATTTTCTGTCATATTACGCTTGAACGCTCATGAGTTATTGACTTTTGTTTACATTTTTGTTCAATGTACGTTGCACCTATCGAACCGAGTCCTTCATAAGCACAAACTAATGGATGTAATCGATCGTCACTTGATGATTTTTCTGACGACTCAGAACGACACCAATGGCTGACGTTAAACTGACGTCATTAGTTACTGACACTCCGATTGTGTATAGCACGGTTAAAACTAAAAAAATAATAGATAAAAAAATTAATAATAACAGTTGAGGGAAAAATGGAGAAATGTCTGAGAAGATAGGTTGGCGTTGGAAGTCAAGGTCATTGAAAATGGCGCCGTTCGATAGACAACATACGACTTTCTATATGTCCGCCATTGTAAGTATAGCTCTATCTTGTACCATTCGAGTTATTTAACGTTGAATAATACCGTGACCTGAAATCTGGCTTAGAGGTCACTCAAAATCATTGAAACCGGTACCATTCGAAAGCTTGGGTGCGGTTTCCTATTCGCCTTCTATAATAACTACGGCCGTATCTGTAGCCGTATGTGTGAGTGAGATATTCAGCGTCAAAGAATGATGCGACCTTGAAAACAGGGTTAGGGTTCGCTCAAGGTCATTGAAAATGACACCATATGATAGATCGCATACGAATTTCTATTAGCGTTCCGTAGTAACTATGGCGCTATCTTGTATCGTTTTCGAGATATAGCGAGTTATTGGTCGAAAATCGCTAAATTCTTATACCCCACCTGTATTTAGCGTTTCCGTAAGGGGTGAACCGTCGGAATTTTGCCAATATGTTTGTTACTCATAAAATTAGAAGGATTGGGCTACAGTGCGGTGAAGAAACTACACTGTGTTCCAAAAAAACATGTGACCACATTTTCGATGATAAGTTTAAGTAGAATTATCCGTCTACAAAGATTTTTGGCACACTTATTGCCAAATGTATAGGCCATCAACTGGTATATTTAGTTTCTCACCTCAGTGATTTCGTGCATCTAATTTGAAGTAGAACTGTCCGTTTAGAAAGATTTTTTGGCACACTTATTACTAAGTTCTCTGTGAGCTAATTCTGTCTACGCATTACGAGGAGGGTCGTATCGTAATGCATATTTCTTATCTTACGAGTCGGAACATTTTTAGAACAAGTGCTTCAGTAGAACTGACACAAACCCGCCATTCGCATTCGACATAGCTTTTTCACGGGCACAGGTTTCACGGGGTTTCTACAGGGGTACAGAGACTGTACGCTGCTTGTACGGCTCTATTTTTAGCGGTTGCTGAGATACAGGGGACGTAAAGGCTAGAAATGCTCGAAAAAGATGTAAATTTCTCGAAGTTTTTTTATCTTCCGTGTGGAAACTATACTTGGCCAACCTGGATGGCTCTGTGCCGCAATGTGCGCATGTCTGTGCCCTACATATTCGACTGCACTTGACGACGCTCAGAACAAAGAGAAACGGTAGTTGGCTTAGTTGCTATAGCCGTAATGCGCAAAATTGGTATTGTGTCACTAACTTTTTGACCCAGCCTGTAGAACGCTGTGGCAGATAGCCGATATAGATGCGACGGGTGGATAGGGGAGATACTGAGATTTTTTCCTGACTTGAATCATGTGCCTCTAGTTGTAACTGTTGCTGAGATATAGGGACGTAAAATCTCGAAATGCTCCCACCCTGTAGAAACCCTTGGCCAACGTGGATTGCTCTATGGCAGAATGTGCGCAGGTCTGTGCCCTACATACGCGACCGCATTTGACGACGCTAAGGAAAACAGAAACGGTAGACGGCTCAGTTGCTCTATAGGCGTAATCCGCAAAACTGGTATTACGTCACTCAATTTTTGGCCCACCCTGTAGAACCCCGTGAGCGATGGGTCCACACACATGCGACAGTTGGATAGGGAGGGATAAAGTTTTTTCGGTACGCTGCTTACATGCCTCTATTTCTAATCGTTTCTGAGATATATTGATGCAAAGTCTCGAAATGATGAAAACTTCGAAATTTTTTCGAACTTTTTGGCCCACCCTGTAGAATCGCCTTGGCCGATCTTGACGATTCTATACCAGAATGTGCGCAGGTCTGTGCTCTACATATTGAACCGCATTTGAAAGCGCTAAGAAAAATAGAAATGATAGCTGTCCACTGCACGAATGAGACCACACCCATTTTTTGAGTTTTTAACTCCCCTCCACCCGCCCTCCAGGGGCCGATGAACCCCAGAGGGGGAAGAGGCACATCGGCAGACATTGTCCCTACACAGATAAAATTTGGTGTGGATCCGATTTGGTGAGATATCGCTCAAAAACCACCAAAATGCAAAAATTCCCCATTGATTTCTATATTAACGAAAATTTCATTTCCCCCTCCCCGGGGGCCGCTAACCCCCAAAAGGGGAGAAGACACATCTGGAACAAGAGTACGCCCGCATGCAAACTTTGGGGTGAATCGGCCCGCAGGTTGTCGAGAAATCGTTGACCGAACAGAAAAAAAACAAAAAACCAAACAAAAAACATACAGTAAAAATATCTCGCGAGCCCTTCGCTCTAACGAATGAATCATCATCATCATCAGGATCGCGTAGTCATGAACGACCGTTGCGTCATTCTGCCATGGCCACGACGGGTAGATGCGTCCCAGTAGCTGCGCGCTGACATATGTACATCCTCTTGAATCTGTGAGATCCATGTCTTCCTCGGACGGCCGGGTGTTCTTCGCCAACTGGCGTCAGGCTTCCGTCCTAT
>Ga0209149_1001265_pt1 | contig 12489 bp, 6 predicted proteins | sample WorMetTyACAVOLI2_FD_187423 | JGI IMG/M metagenome (GOLD analysis project Ga0209149, IMG submission 187423) | Marine gutless worms symbiont microbial communities from Max Planck institute for Marine Microbiology, Germany - Olavius algarvensis... ... | reverse complement strand
TTTCAGCGCCATCTGCTTGGAACTCATTGCCAATTGACATTCGTGATTGTAGTAGTGAGGCAACATTTAAGAAACATCTCAAGACTTTCCTGTTTCATGTAGCTTTTAATTAGTATTAGTATTTTAATAATTTTCTTTTTATTCTACTCTATCTATTGTATTGTACGGCGCTGTTGAACATTGGATGAGTGGCGCCTTAGTAAGTCTAGGTGATATGATATGATATGATATGATATGATATGATGTGTCTTTTCGGAGTTATAAAACTTAAATTAAATATTAAACCCTTATTTATCCCCCAAAACAGTCAAATTTTGGCCAAAACTGGACTTTTTTTCGCCTGAAAATGCTTAACAATGGGGTGCTCAAGAGTAAACTACCCTTAATCATCATCGTAGCCCCATAAAAGTTGCATAGTGAATAGGCAAATCAGGGTCGGCGATTCCAAATATGACATTTGCGACTAGAAATTTTGACCTCTTGACCCCATTAGCCCCCAAATTCCCAAATTTTGCCACACAAATATTGCTTTTTCGCTTCAAACACACTGTTGCCGTCGTCACACATGCAGATGTGCTACCAAATTCTTACACCACATGGGTACGGGGTGTTGCTTGCCAAAAACAATGTTTAGGACCAAAATTGGAGGGGGACTGGTCTAGGGGAGCATTCAAAAAATTTGGGACCCCCTATTTATTTCTGCAATTGTTGAAGCTAGCAACTTCAAATTTAGTACACAACTTGGTTTTGGGACTAGCTTACCAAAAAACAACGTTTTGGATCAAAATTGGCGGGGGTCTAGGCCAGGGGAGCATCCGAAAAAAATGTGGGACCCCTATGTATTTTTGCAACCATTGAAGCTAGCAACTTCAAATTCGGTACACAACTTGGGTTCGGTACTAGCTTACCAAAAACAACGTTTAGGACAAAAATTGGTGGGGGTCTAAGCCAAGGAAGCATCCAAACAAAATTTGGGACCCCCTACGTATTTCTGCAACCATTGAAGCTAACAAGTTGAAATGTGGTACACAAATTGGGTTTGGGACTAGCTTAGCAAAAAACAACGTTTAAGACCAAAATTGGTGGGGGTCTGGGCCAGGGGAACATCCCAAAAAAATGAGACCCCTACTTATTTCTGCAACCGTTGAAGCTGGTAACTTCACATTTTGTATGCAACTTGGGTTTTGGACTAGCTTACCATAAAAACAACGTTTAGGACCAAAATTGGCGGGGGTCTGGGCCAAGGGAGCATCCGGAAAAATTTGGGACCCCCTATTTATTTCTGCAACCGACTGAAAAATTGGTGCACAACAGGTTTACCTTGCCAAACACAAGTTTTATGACCAAACTAGGTAGGGTCTGCATTAGGAGAGTACTAGGTAGGGTCTGAATTGAGAAAGTACCACTCCCCTCCCCATTATGATGATGATGCAACTGTGTATGTTACGTGCCATTAAAAACTGACGGGTACCCAGATTAGTCTACTAAGTGGAATGAAACAGAAAATTTAAGTGGAAAAAAAATTAAAAACTGATTAGCATGATCAAGTCCGGTTACGATACGATACGGCAGTCTGTATTTAACGTGCAGTAAAAAGCTGACGGGTAGCCAGCTTAGTCCACCACACGCACACGGTTAGGATGAATGATTCGTGAAGGCAGTTCCAAAAAGGCAGTTTTGCTGTAATAACTCAGAAATGTAATAAACTGCAAATAAAATGTAAAAAAACTGCAGTTTATACACAAGTTAACGGCGAGTGACACATCTAAAACTGCAAAATTACAAAAAGGTGATATTACTCTGCAGCACATTGACATTTAGGCGATGTGCTGATGGGTAATCACCTTTTTGTAATTTTTGCAGTTTTAGATGTGTCACTCGCCGTTAACTTGTGTATTAACTGCAGTTTTTTTTTTACATTTGTGACAATAAACAACGTGCAAAATATACAGTGGTGCTACAATACACAATCAGACGAATATAAAAACGAATGTAATGTAAGAAGTCAATAGCACTGAGCTAACAGTTCCAGAGCCCAACTCAGTTAAGTTACAACTATCCGCCACACTGGCATAGTTATGAGACTCGCGTAACTAACTGACTTAACTACACCTCGACGTAGTTATAATATCATACAACTCACCCGTGTTTACAGTCTCATCGCCACACTGGCGAAACTATGTAGAACTGTCTATCAGAGTGTAAACACGGATGCTCAGGCGTATACCACGCACTAATCACTTGACAACTTGTGCCAATTTGCACCCCGACAAATATACTGAACGCACCTGTTCGAAATCGGCGAACAACCTCAGGCGACTCAACAATTCGCCACACAAAAACCTCGGCCACTATTATTCGCCACAACGATCGTACCACACAGCTTACGATCGACAATACCGTACTCACACAGAAGACGTCTCACACACGATACTCAGAGTTCGACTAACCCTCAACTAACTCTCGCAACACTGACTGTCTTTTAAGAACACACGAAGTAGGACACCCGCTGCATATTAATGGCCCAACACTTAATAAACATGAACCCGGTTCAAAACACGCGTGCCAATAACAAGGCCAACAGCACAGGACAAAGCCGTTGAGAGGTGTGGCCTAAGTTACTATATTAGGCACTGACTTCCCATACACCGGATAGAGCCAGTTTCACAGGTGGAACATAACTGAAGCGTGAACAACAGTGCATCACGAGAGCGTGGCTATGCACCACCCACTCCGCACCTCATTGGCTGACCTATATTATATGACGTCAAAGTGTCATTGATTGACATGTGTCCGTAAACACGATAGTTGCGAATATACAACGTTCTAGACCTCATACTAGGCAAATCATAAGCTAAATAGAACGGTAAAGGTGACTCCAAGATCCTGACACCGTCCATCAACGGCCAGTGTACTAATCACCGTCTTCCCGTATAATGGTCCGTTGCTCTGCGGTTTTGGTGTGCCCATTGCAATTTTCATTACCACTATTTACTGACTAAAATGTACAACTGCCACTCTGTATATACACCGTGTTCCAAAAAAGTAAGCTGTTTGATGTTCTATAATAACTTTGGCAAATGTCGACCGATTTTAAAAATTCTTTCACCGGGTGATTCGTGAGAAAATTCTATATGCACATATCACAGAGATTTCCACTCGTAACCCTAATGACCTTGACCTTGTCCTTAAACTAGCTAACCCTAACGCTAATTATAACTCGCCGGCTGAACGACACGATGACATGATGATGTAAGCGCGGACGACAGATGCTGACGATGCGATGATGACATTATTACGACGCTTCCCACCGCGCTGGGGTCCCGACCAGCGCTGCCCAGAGAGGGCTCGTCGGCTGCGCCCGACGTCGAACTCCCCAGTACGGACCGCGAGGACAAGCCGAGCGCCGACGGTCCACCACCGCGGGCTCCCCGTCGGGCGCAGCCCCGCGTCCAACAAGAGTGGTTCTTCCGCTTCCTCGACCTTCCGCCATGTACGACGCCGGGACGTAAAACATCAGCAGCTGGATTACGTCGGTGGTGGTCTGCTTGCGCTCCATTATTATCCGCACCTCGGAAGCGTGGCTTCGTCGGCCGGATTCAGTCCGTCGTCATCATCTGGCATCATCATCTCACGCCAGCTGCCTACCAGCCGTACGCCGTGCCTACACGTCGACCAGCGCCTTCTTCCATTCCAACGTCTTCAAGGCCGCCGCCGCAGCCTCGCAGATCCGCACCAAGTCTTATTCCAGTTCCGGTTGGTCATTTCTTGCAGTAATTTATTTTTCATTTTAACTCTTTACAGTGCAAAAGTGCCACATCGAATAATATAAAGTTGGCTGTTGATGGGTGGCCTGTTACATTTGGTACAGCGAGGTGTGGATTGGGGGGGGGGGTTCAGATGATATCAGCATGTGACTCATCAGCACGTGACGCGCCGGCCGAACGACGCGATGATGACGTAGGCAAAGCGCGGACGACAGATGCCACAAAGACACGTCGACCGACAGACAGTCGTAGAAATGTATGAAAGGGTTTCAATAACCTATAAGCCAAATTTGAAGGAATTATTCAACGTTAAATAACTCGACTAATAGTAAGTCGTGTATGGTTCCGTTTCCAGTGACCGTAAGCTAGATTTAAAGTTGACAGGGTTATCATAGATGGGCAGCTGACGCGCGATCTGTTTGCGATAGTTAAGCTATTGTGGTAAATAGACGGCATATGGCATTCCACAGTAACATGATCCTATACTGTATCGTTTCCGAGATAAAACGATATGTTAGTTTATAGCGACATAAGACGCGAGGGACGAGCGGACTCTGTTACTTACTTATGACTATTGTAGGAAGACAAAAAATAGCCGATACAGCTATAACTTAATTAACGTAATTAATTAATTAATTAAGGTAATTCTACATAACACAAAAACGATAAACACAACGATAACGTACGTACATGCACAGCAGATGAATGACACTATTATGAACACTGTTGCTTAATTACTTACTTAGGGTACGGCGTGTAGACGGACCATGAATGTGCTAACTAATGAACATTTCAGTGAGGTAGGGGCTTGGATGAGGTTACTGTGGGGCATGATGATGAAAGTTAGTATGTGACCCTTTCGCGGTGATGTAAGCATGTTGACGTAGGCATGATGATGTAAGCGCGGACGACAGATGCTGACAATGATTCGCGTGACTATGACGTAAGCGTGGAGCGCTCGTGGGTAGTTTTTGTATGACGTGTACTTAATTTGGGTTACGTCTTACGTGACTGAGTTATTATAGTCCGCCAAACGGCTGGCCCGATCGGGACGAAACTTGGCAATCGGGTTCACCTTGACCCAGGATTGTTTTAGGTAAGTGTAGGTCAAGGTCAAGGCTAAGGTCTGTCGTTGCTCAGTATGGTTGAGCGCATGTCGTAGGCATGCGTATAGGCGGGGCGACTGATGTCATGGTCAGAGCGCTACAGGCATGAGACTGGAAGCGTCGTAGGCACCGAGAGCAACACAGACGGGATGAATGCCGACAGGGATAGAGGCGGGGCGAACGCCGTAGGCGTCGATTCGCTTCGTCCCGAGGACAGGTATCACAGATAGTGACCGATAAATGCGCAAACCTTTTCTTCTTCTTCAGTACTCCCAATCATGTACTGCTGACAAACTGATTCTCGCGCTGATTCACAAAGTGGAGCCGGCCTCGGGAAATCAGCACTTTTAGGCATCTCTACGTCCAGCTAGAAAATACAAAATAAACAAGACAGTTCCTGAATAGTGTTAATTACAAAAGAAATAATTCTTACTGTCTGAAATGTGACAGAAACAAAGCTAAATGCTAGCAAACAAGAGAACACACTAGAACTCACATTGAGGCCCACAGTATATTCATGTATTCTGCGGTCCAAAAATACTTCATACAATTTGTAATGTTGAAACAGTCTGCAGAAACATATGTAAATATAACTAGAGTGTTGCAATTTTAAAAACAGCACGTAAATTACAAAACTGAAGTAAATACTAGAAATCAATATGCATCACCTCCGCGGGGCAATGCAATACCGGCAGCCCCCTTGAGCGATTTTTTGAGCAATTTTTACAAAATTAGGCATTGGCCAGGGTGTCCCAGGTCCGTAGCCTCACGCCAAACTTCACGGTTGTAGCTTTAAAAATGTGGGCTGACAGGTAAAATTGCCAAAACTGGTAATTTTTGGTATAAATTTGACCCAAAGGGGTATATCCCCTTACAAGATTTTTACAAAATTTGGCATGGGGAGGCACTCACAGGCCCGCACCCTCGTCCCAAATTTAACCATTGTCACTTTTAAAATGTGGGCTTACAGCCTGAAAAATCGCGAAAAATCGCAATTTTTGGTATAAATTTGCCCATATGTAAAAATGTTGGGGGTCCACAGAAAAAGTTGAATATAGGTGCACAACTACAAACCTTCCTCTATGCAATCACATCATAAGTGTTTTGAAAACTGCACCGCTTCATAGCGTTTCCGTTATCACAAACTTCGTCATTTCAAAGCGTGACAAACAAACAAAAAAACAAACTACAAATCAATATTCATCACCTCCAAGGGGCAATGCAATACCGGCAGGCCCTTGGGCGATTCTGACGAAATTTTGTGTCGTTGATGGATTCTTAAATCTTCCGTTCACTTAAGTAAAATTGTAACATTATAGGTATAGAAATATAAGCTTAAGTAGCTAAAAATCGCAAAAATTTCGATTTTTTGGTAAAAAATTTCCCAAAGGGACAAATCCCCCCGAGCAATTTTTACAAAATTAAAGGCGGGGGGTATCTCAGGTCCGTACCCTAGCGCCAAATTTCACCGTTGTCACTTAAAATTGTCACTTAAAATGTTGACTTACAGCCCGCTAAATCGCCGAAATTGGCAATTTTTGGTATAAATTTGCACCCACACGCCAAATTATACCACTGTAACTTTAAAAATGTGAGCTTACAGCCATCAAAATCGCAAGAATTGGTAATTTTTGGTATATTTGTGTCGTTGATGGATTCTTAAGTCTTCCGTTCTCATAAAATTGCAAGGCAATATACCCAAACGGGGTATAATCCCTTAAGCAATTTTTACAAAATAATGTGGCCTTATGGCCGCTAAAATCGCCAAAAATTGAAATTTTTGGTATAAATTTGCCCCTAAGAAAAAATTCAGGAGGTCCACAGAGAAACTTGAATATAGGTGAACAACTAGAAACCTTCCCCTATCCAACGGTACCATAATTGTTTTGAAAATTACACTGCTTCATAGCGTTTCCGTTATCACAAACTTCGTAATTCCAAAGCTTGACAGACATACAGACAGACAAAAAAATCATCACACTTTTTTGTCTACAGCCGGCGCGCGACCCACGATCTCCACCATACTTGGTATGGTGATAGAGGAGGTCCGTCCCGTTTTTGCACCCCGTTAAGTTTTTTGATCCGATTAGTAGTTTCGCCGCAAGGGTCTATTGAAAATTTGAGGGAAAATGCCCCCAGCCGCGGGAAAATGCTTATAACTTGGATGTTTGTCCCGCGAAAGCAACCAAATTAAAAACATAAAATCCGCCTAGAGACGCGTACAAAATCTGATAACTTCGTAAAAATTTGGCAAACGAGTGACCTATCGGGGGTAAATTTATGGCCAAAATTCGAAATTTTGACAGTTTTGGGGGCTGTATTCCCACATTTCTGCCCCGAAAAATGTGAAATTTCGCACGGGGGAGCGGACCTCGCTCCCCGTGCCAAATTTTACATTTGTCGGGGCAACGTGTCGCCCCGCGAAAAACCTATTTTTGGACCACTGAGCAAAAACAATACTGACATGGCTGCGCTACGCGCAGGACTGCCGGTAACTAGAAATCAATATGCATCACCTCCCGAAAGCAATGCAATACCGGTAGCCCCCTTCAGCGATTCTGACGAAATGTTTTGTTGTTGTGGGATTCCCATAGGTCCGCTCTGCTAAGCAAAATTTCAACATTGTGGGTATAGATATGTCGGCCTAATTGGCTCAAAATCGCGAAAATTTCGAATTTTGGGGAAAATTTACCCCTAATGGCCCTGGGACAGTCCCCTTAAGCGATTTTTACAAAATTTTGCATGAAGGAGTCACAGGTACAAAATCTTTTCCCAAAGGGACAAATCCCCCTGAGCAATTTTTATAAAATTAAAGGCGAGGGAGGTTTCTCAGGTCCGTACCCTCAAGTTAAGACTGATGGACCGTATTATTACTGGTAGGTGTTTTGTACCCTAGCGCCAAATTTAACCGTTTTTGCTTTTAAAAATGTGGGATTACAGCCCCCAAAATCGGTATTTTTGGTAACATTTTGCCCCAATGGGGTATGTCCCCTTAACGAATATTTACCGAATTTGGCGTGGGGAGGCCTTTCCCAGGATTGCACCCTCATACCAAATTTTTCTGCTGTGGCTTTAAAAATGTGGGCTTAGAGCCCCCAAAATCGCAAAAATTGGTAATTTTTGGTATATATTTGGCCAAAAAGGGTATATCCCCTTAAGCAATTTTTACCAAATTTGGCGTGGGGCACCCAGGTCCCCACGGTCATGCGAACTTTCATCATTGTGGCTTTAAAAATGTGGCACTACGGCCGCCAAAATCGCCAAAAGTAGCAATTTTTTGTATAAATTTGCCCCCAAGAAAAAATCCAGGGGTCCACAGAGAAATTTGAATATAGGTGTACAAATAAAAACCTTCTTCTATGCAATGGTACCATGATTGTTTTGAAAATTACACTGCTTCATAGCGTTTCCGTTATCACAAACTCCGTAATTCCAAAGCGTGACATAAAAAAACTAGAAATCGATATGCATCACCTCCCGAATATTGGTGTAGAATTGTGCAAACTTAGTCTACAAGCATCAAAAATACATTTTTGTATTCATAAAATGTAACAGAACATCCCAGGACACATTCTTGATTTTGGAAAAAAAATTGACCCCTTCCCCAACATTTTGGATTGCCATACCACATTCACAATACACGTAAAGGAGACCTCACGATTGCATCTGTGACATATACAATACTTCATATGTGGCTAATTTTGTTTCTAGGCCTAAACATGACCATAGCTATGGTGTGAAAGAAAAAAGCCTGGCCCCAGCAGTTCACCCTTCTCCAAAAATAGGGAAAATCTACCCCCAAACACGCATGCAGTACACAAGAAGACCTCACTATTGCAGCAGTGACATATATATATATATAATACTTGATATGTGGCTAATAATGGTTATGGGCCTAACCATGACCATAGCTATGGTGTAATAGAAAGAAAAAGTCTGGCCCTTGCAGTCCATGCTCCCCCAAAATAGGGAAACTTATCCCCATACACGCGTGCATCTCCGCATGAATATGTATGTAGCCATATATCGGAGAAAGCAACTGGGGTGGACTTCAGACTTGATGAGGACCATGATGGCAACAGGGCCATTAGTGGCCATGCCTTAATGATGTCAGCATCAAATCCAAGATGGCAGCAGCAGCCACCATTGTTAACGTCAGCCATAAAGGCGACATGAGTGCACGCTGAGCTGAACGGTTCTCAGAGTATAGCATGGCTGTAAAACTAAACCTTCCCTCCTCCTTTATCCAGGGTTGGGACTGGCACAACATGCTGAATGCAGTGGCAGAGTTAAAAGTTAAAAAAAATATTTTTTAAAAATATTTTACAGTACTCCTGTTTGACATACGGTATTCTACAGAAGCTGCACGATGTCATTGCTCACCTCTGGCTACCAAGTCTAATTAACGTATAAAAATCAAATGACTAGGTTTAACCTAAGGGCTGTTCCAGAAATTGTCCTCATGAGGGGGAGGCAACAGCTTTTTTTGTCCGGAGAAAGGATGCATAATAACGTCAAGTTTGTCCTGAGGGACGAGGATATTCAAGTGTGGTGGTGGCAGCTAGTATTACGATTTATCCTGGGGGTGGGCGTTTGTGCCTTTCCGCATGTCCTGGGGATGGAAAAGTCAAAAAAATTGCCGTCCACCCCCTGAGGATAATTTCTGGAACAGCCCTAAAAAAATGGCAGGCATATTTCAATGGCAGGCAGCAAGCCCACATATAATAAATATACAGTATATTGAAAAAAATAAAATAATAAAATAAAATAAAAACGGTAAAATCAACACACAAAGTTACTACTAATGATGATCAGGTATGTAATAATGACTAATGATGACTATTCCTACATCAACTGCAGTAGTTATAACTTATTGCACACTATTCTAGCAGTATAGTAGCAGCCGCAGCAGCACTGTATTAAGGTCCAATTTACCCAACGTTATTCGGTGAGCAGTATGATTGAGTATACACTGTGTCCAAAAAGTAAGCCACTTGACGTTTGATAATAACTTTGGCAATGTGGACCGATTTTCAAAATTCTTTCACTAGGTGATTCGTAAGAAAATTCTCTATGTATGCATCACAAAGAATTCCACCTGAAAATGGGTTCACATCGAGTCGAATCGTTTTGGTTTCCACCTAACCTGCGATATGTTGCTATACCCACCTTGAGAAATTCGAAAATTCAAAAATGTTATGGAATTTTCATGTTGAATGTGACAATTAATGTTTCACTAAAATTTAATGTGAGATCTTATCTAACCTGCCAGAAACATATTGCACTAATGATTCTACTTAAATATGTGTACGACATATGAAGTATAGCGTAGAAAGAACGAAGATGGTGTAAAGATAATCATGGAAAAAAATCACCATGATGCAACAAAATTCATCTGAACAACGTTCAACTGTTTATTCGAGACGTCGTCTGATAAACTTCAAAATGTTAGTCAGTCAGTGTCAGCAGTCTTGAGGCAAGTCTGTCTAACTGCTGTTAAATGTTACGTCAATTCCTCACAGTGTCCTCATGAACATGTCAGCAATTTTTTGAAGATACTGTCAAAATCAGTAACATTTTTTGGATTTTTGACTTTCACAAGGTACTGTACAACAGTTTTAGATGTATATTTTGTAAACTGCCCCGCAACTGGGTGATGGCAGCACTATAATCCTAACATTTGCGGTAGTAGTAGTAATAACTGATGTGAAAATGTCTGCGATGTATACATAGAGAATTTTCTTACGAATCAATTGATGAAAAAATTTGAAATTCGGTCCACATTTGCCAGAGTTACTATCAAACATCAAGGGGCTTAGTCTTAATGGGACACAGTGTAGTATAAATTTCGTTCAAATCGGAGCACCCACTGCGGAAATATATCCATTTCTCAAGATGGTGGCCGCGACCGCTAAATACTACTTCCGGTTTCGTATTTGTCGATGTCACTGCCTTCAGAAGTCAAAGTCTATCAGCAAACGAAATTTCGCCCAGATGTCTCATTTGGCGGCTGAGATATATCTACTTCCGGTTTCGAAATACAAACGTCCGCCATATTGGAATTCTACTTCCCCAAAAAGGGGCGTGAATAGGCAGTTTCAAGCCAAAACGTCAAAATCTTTACATCGCAATATCTCCGACGAACTAGCGATTTGAAGTCGCAATTCAGACCACGAAACGCACTTCGTGGGTGGTCGGCCATTACCCCAAAGCAAATACAGCATGGCTGACGGCCGCCATCGTGAAAATCGATATGACGTCATATTTCAGCGGCGGATGTTCCGAATTTATTTGAACGAAATTCGACAGCCGGATGCAGAATGACACGCCGATTACGGCGAAATGGTCGAGGTCGAAACCAGAAGTAGAATTCCAATATGGCGGACGTTTGTATTTCGAAAAAGGAAGTAGTTATATCTCAGCCGCCAATTGAGATATCTGGAAGAAATTTGATTTGCTGATAGACTTTGACTTCTGAAGGCAGTACAACAGCCGACGATACCGCGGCAACAGTTGCCAAACAGTGTGTATATAGACACTTTTTGGAAGCATAACATGTTTGGTACCATAACGTTATACCTACCGTACTATCATTACATACTAACGGCTTAAGTCAAGGAACCATAGCGTGCCAACATGGTATACGCCTGTCTCTTAGCGTTACACAGCTGATACAACTCAAGGCACTTTCACGTACTGATGACTTCAGTCGGGTACCATAGCGTGTTTGCTACAGCATCGTTATACGTACACTTACGTTTCTTTCGTACAGCCATACTAGCAGTAGTACAATTACTTTCTAAATTTCGTTCGGCGTATCCGTTGGTGATGCGTGGCAGTCGCTGGAAAACGTTGACGATCCAGTAGTCATCGACGGGAAAGCCTGATATTGGTCGAAAATCACGATTTTTGTCCGTTGGAATATTGCTATAAGGTTTGGTTAGACTACCTGACGGTGAAAAATATTTTGAAGATCGTTTCTACACAATATAGGCCTACGAGCGTGATAGACGGACACCGCACGACGGCATAGGCTGCGTCATAGCATCATGTAGCCTGTCCTGTATAACCAGACAGACAGACGCACACACACGCGCACTAAATGCTGGTAGGGTGATGTTTTTGTTTGTGTTCTCGAGCGCCGTACAATTAAATTCTGTTCACTGACGCTTGGTTACCGTTTACAGCCGACAATGCCAGTGAACGTGACGGACAGACACCTATCATGGTCGTTGCAAGATGTAGACAGAATAAAATACGCGACAGACGTAAGTATGCATTTAACAAAAACGATTAATGTGACAAGAAGCGGTAAAGTTATCGGAAGCGGCGCCAATGACAGAAAATGAGCGAGGACGTCGAGTCATCGGCGAGGTGCCCCGCTCGGTTCAAGGGCGTTTACACATGACGATCGGTATGACGACCGGTTTGCAAACCGGTTTGCCAACCGATCGTCGTTACGTTTACACAGGGCGACTGGTTTGCATACCGGTATGCATACCGGTTTGCAAACCAGGCTTCGAAACGCTGTTTACGTATTTGGCCACGCCCACTTGCATGTTTACGACGCCGTATCTGCAGCCTGCAGATGGAAGAGGTCAACACGTTCTAATATA
>Ga0209149_1001264_pt1 | contig 12494 bp, 10 predicted proteins | sample WorMetTyACAVOLI2_FD_187423 | JGI IMG/M metagenome (GOLD analysis project Ga0209149, IMG submission 187423) | Marine gutless worms symbiont microbial communities from Max Planck institute for Marine Microbiology, Germany - Olavius algarvensis... ... | reverse complement strand
AGTTGTCGTATTATTAAGCGCCTCGCTTTACTTTAGTAAAAGAGGTGCTTATTGAGATAGGCTGTGTCGTGACGTCGTTGGTCGTTGGTTGTTACGCGCGTGCACTGTGGCCAAACGGTGCATCCTAGGCCTATAGTTACTATGGAACACTAATAGGAAATCCTACCCCAGGAATTCAATGGTACAAATTTCGACCCTCTGGGTGACCCCTAACCAGGGAATGCCCCCGTGAGGCGCTTTTTGTCAAATTACTTTGACCTCTTGTTATTATTATTATTATTATTATTATTGTTACAATGAAAGACGAATAAAAACTCGTATGCGAGGTATCAAATGGTGCCATTTTCAATGATCTCCAGTGACTTGCAAAATATTTAGTTCATTATTTGTTCATAATTAGGCGGTGCCGGGTGCTGCCTACCGCACATAAATCAAGTGCGGTATTTGTCAAAGTACTATAAATAGCACTGTGACGTCAGCTGAGGCGTGTTCTATAAGCAAGCAGGTTGCCAGCGGCTTGCAAGCACATATCGTTCCGCAGACAACTGCTTGGCCAGCTGCTTGTACAACGATGGTGACGTTCGCCTATCTCATCTACTGATAAGTTTCTTGTCTAGAGCATTTATGCCAAAATCAGTCTATCAGTTTGGCTTTTTTCTCTTTACCCGATATCTTTTTTTTCGATAAAGCTGTTGCATGATATAAGTCTATCAAAACTGTCGACTAGTTGGAACGCGGCAGAATGTAATATCGAGAGTTATTTGCAACACGTGGAAGTAAGCACGACCGGAGGCCGTACATATACGTGTAAAAATGAAGCGGTAAAACACGCACCTGCAAATCCAGACAGCGGCGAATATCTATTATAGTAGAGGGGCCAGTGTTTTCCCGTTGGTTTCAAATGTTAATTTTTGGCCACTGGTTGGGCTGTGTTCTGGAAGGATTTAACATACCAAAAAATGATGTCGCCATTTTTTTGTGATTTCTTTATACTTTTCTCTCAATTTCAAATTACGGTCCAAATCGTGCTAAATAATTTTATTATATTACTCAGAAATACTTTTTGTATGCAAAGCAAACACCCAATATATTGCTAAAAGTAATATAATAATTAAGAAAAAAACACTCCTTTCAACAATTCAATTTTTTTGGTTTCTGACTTCTTAATTTTTATCGCGCGTCAGCATACTGACGCGCGATATTGATATAGCAAATCTGTTCGTCTGTCCATTATGTTCCGGTATCAGATGAAAACGGCTTAACACATCGTCACAGTTTTTTTCACCATACCAATCATTCTAGTTTTACCAGCATCAAACATTTTCACACAATTCCGACGGAGTTACCCCTGCGGGGGCGCTAAATACAGGTGGGGAATAAAAATTTCCCAATTTTCTATCAATAAGTCGCTATATCATGCAAATGATACAAGATATCGCCATAGTTGCTATGGAAGGCGATGGTGCCATTTCCAATGACCTTGAACAAACCATAACCCTGTTTTTAAGGTCACACCAGTACACCACTCTTTGACGCTAAATATCTCTCAAACAGCTACAGATACGGCCATAGTTACTATAGAAGGCGAACAGGAAACCGCACCCAAGCTTTTGAATGGCACCAGTTTCAATGACATTGAGTGACCTCTAACCCCGATTTCAAGGTCACGATATAATTTAACGTCAAATAACTCGAAAATGGCACCAGATAGAGCTATATTTACAATGGCCAACCAATAGAAAGTCGCATATGATGTATCGAACGGCGCCATGTTCGATGACCTTGAACGACCCCTAACCTGGTTTTCAAGGTCACGCCATTCTTTGACACGGAATATCTCACAAACGGCTACAGATACGGCCATAGTTACTATAGAAGGCGAATTGGAAACCGCGCCCAAGCTTTCGAATGGCACTAATTTCAATGACCTTGACCCACTCTGACCCACATTTCAAGGTCGCGTCGCGATAATATTCAACGTCCAATAACTTGTTAAATAGTAAGTCGTGTATGATCTGTCCAATGGTTCCGTTTCCAATGACCTTGAGTGAACCTTAACGTTGATTTCAAGGTCACAGTGTTGCTCTCAATGAATTATGTGCGCAGCTGACGCGCGATCTGTTTGCGATAGCTAAGTTCTTATTAATATAGTGATAATCTCACAGCTGAAACATGTTTTATTTAGTTCTTTCGGTCCACCATGTGGCTGGTTCTGGTGAGCTAATGTAGGATAGAACTTCAATGTTCATTTAGTGTTTGTGTTCATAGTTAGATGGAAGGATCTCGTTCTTCATCCTCTTCAATTCCGAAGAGTGCCTGGTTGACATTACTGCACACCTCATCGGCTGCACACAAACACATCTCGGAGCAATTAAGGCCCTGCGACCGACAGGAACAGTGTGATGTGCAACTGGTCTTCTTGCACCCACATTTGATGAGGTGAGTAACTGTGGCTGGAGCTGGAGGATCCCTCGTTGGTACTAATACTGTGCCTATTCCTTCCACCCGTAGGTTGTTGCTGGTGGTAGCTGAGGGTGAGGAATGTTATCCTGACGTCACACCATGGCCTGGTAATGTGCCCGGGCAATGGCTTCATGTAAGGCTCCTCGTGTCGGAGGTAGCTTTTGAGCCTCCAGTTGTTTCTTGGTGAAAAGCTTCCATCTGAGATCACCAACATATCCACCACAGTGCTACCAGGCGCATAGAGCTGGCAAACAAATGTCTCAATGGCTCGTTCAGTGTCAACTTCCAGCTTCTCGGACGTCCCTAAGGCAGCAAATGCAGACCTCCATGGAGCATCTGCTAAGTGCTTGCTAGGTCAGCTTCCCATTGCCTGCAAATCGACCTGTTACGTCAGCTCCACAGAAAGCATGAAATCCTGGTAAGGCTTCAGCCCTTGCATCACCAAATGCATTCACGATTGGTCCAAGTGAGATTACTCGCTTGTTGTTCCCCACACTAGTGACAAAGTATGTGGCTTTCGTGTGCCAGGTAGGAGCTCTCCACCTCAAAGTGGTGAATAGCTTTCTTTGCAAGATAAACTGTCAGTTCATCTTTGGATACAGTACTGGATAGGAACTGCTTTGCTGACACCTTGCCAATTTGTGTATTGTTTGTGACGAGGTAAGCAGTTGCTGGCTTACGACCCTGGCGTCTCTCCCTTGTGGCCTCTTTCAGTGAAGTGGGAAGATCATAACGGTCAAAGACTAGATGGAGTTCATCATATTCTCTGCACTTGCTGTCCAGTGTAGCTATGAAGTGGTCAGCCCGTCGAGCACATGTTTTGACTCAAGGTGGCTTACCCATTGCCTGGACAATTGCCATTCCATCAATTACAGTTGCCTTCCTGGGTTTCAAGGGAACAATGTCATTGGTGACATCCCCTGGCTGCAGATCAACACTAATTTTGTTTGGGAGGTCCTCAAGTACAGCCATCAGCTTGCTTTTGTCTGTGCCAGGTAGGAGTTCACCACTCACTGTAAACAATGCTTATGGGAGAGACGTGAACTCATGCTAGGTTCATCTCGGGGCGTGAGCGTGCATGCAACAATCAACATGCGGACAAACAGTGATCCATGGAGGTGCTATCCTTGAGCTCCACTACCTGATCAGCCACTTTGTGTTTCACCGACTTCCTTGCACTTTTCCACGTCTTCAGTTGAACCTTCTTCATTCTGGCCCAGATACTGACCTCATTCGTGTTGATGTGTTCCTCAACAAAGTTTGCATACTTCTGCTACCCAATGTCTTCTTGGTTGCACACATCTTTCTGCACCTCAGAAACACTTTAGAAAACACAATGTAACATTCTGGCACTTCAGACTCTGAAACAAAGCGTGATTAATACAGTACGTTGGGTCAAAAATGACCTTTCAGCTTTGACGTTGTGTTAAGGTTACTGAAGGTCCACAGAAAAAAATGGCGACAACATTTTTCCACTTCCTCACTTCCTGGCAATGCTAAGAACACATTCATAATAGTTGCAAAAAATTAACACGCAAAACCAACGGGAATCCCAATCTGTTACGTTGGCCCCCCACTATTACGTAAATGACATCGAAGGAGAGCCGCGAACATACTGCTGTCACGTACTGTGCAGACGTAGAGTGAATTAAGCGCAGGCAATAGCCTCTGTACCCAACTAAGTACAGTATCTCTATTATACTAAAAAATTTAGCTGCAACTTCACTTCGGCTTTTATTTCCGTGAATTTCAGAACGAAAGTTATCTTGGTTAAGCCAGAACTTGTCTAATCTTGTCTTAAAACAATCCACAGTTTCTGCAGACACCATACGAGTAGGTAACGAATTCCAAATATTAACTATACTCTATTAGCAAAATAAAACTTGCGCCGTTTTTCTGTAATCTCAGACTGTGGCCTCTTGTTACTGCAGAACAATGTACATGCTGAATCACGGAAAAACCCCGGACATCCCCTCCCACGGAGATACCACCACCTAATCCTAACTAATCTGGAGCTTTTCTCTCTGGGGTATTGTCCGGGGGTTGTCCGGATACCGTGCGCGCTATACTCTCGGGATCCAGGCATCATTTTTACCGCGCGAAGCGTATGCATAGCGCGGACTATGCTGTGGAAAGATCAGTCCGTCTGTCTGCCCGTCTGTCCGTCGGTCTGTCACACGCCAGTATTCTGTCGAAACGGCAAAACATATCGTAAAACTCTTTACACCGTCGGGTAGGCACACCATTTTGGTTTTATCACCAAACGTTATGGCAATATTCCGACGAATGCAAGGGAAGTATGAAAAAATCGCGATTTTCGACCAATATCTCGCTATATCTCAAAAATGATACAAGATACGTCCATAGTTACTGTGGATTGCGAATAGGAAACCTTACCAAAGCTTTAGAGTGGTACTGTCCAGGAAATTTCAGAATGTTTTTTTTTTAAATTGCATGTCTTTTTGCATTTCGATGCACTATTTGAAGTTCGTAATGCCTTACCAGCCTTAAGTCAATTACGGGATGAACTTCTGTGTGGGGCTTAGACGATCCGCACATGTGCAACGATATGAAACAGACGCTGCAACTGCAACGCAGTGCATTAGTTTAACGTCACAGTCGTGTTTCCGTGATTGCACAGAAATATTCATGAGGCGAAGTTGTTGCGCAGCCAGTCGCGACGTACTGCCATTACGTCACAAGTGGGCAGTCTGCTGCGCCGCATAAATTGCGTAATAATTATGACGAACGTTCTTAATGACTGGATATGAATCCAAGTGCTGATAATTTGTGGCACAACGAACCATTGTTGCAGGACACTAATAGTGCATCGTGCAGCGATGTCGACACGAGTAATGCTGCACGTTTACGCATTTATCACTAGCTGCACGTCAGTAGCTAGGCTAACAATGTGTCTGACCATGGACCGCACAGCGAATGTAAATGTAATGTAAAATAATACGCTGTTCAACAAAAGTTCTCACAGGTGTCCGTAGGCCTGTGTAAAGAGATGGCTTTTCAACCCAGCTCTAAACTGTCCACGACTAACAAATGATGATCGGAGCTGTGATGGAAGCGCGTTCCGTTCCAGACGGTTGGGGCTGCAACATGGAAACTCCGTCGGCCGAGCTGTGTTCATGTCGAAGGGACAAGAATGTCGTGGCGTTCTGCCGAACGAAGATTTGCCCGACCAGAAATGCCGGCGACTGCATACGTTGCTGAAGTAGGCAGGACAGTGCTAGACTGCTAGGACAGGATAGAACTCCGATACCAAGAATACATGTATGGCACTCCAAAAAGAAAGTATCCCGCCTCTTGTTCGACTCTGTTGTAAACAACAGATTTCGAGCCTACACAATAATAATGCACACAATTCAGCAGAAAGATGCAACACGGGGAAGACTACGGAGAAAACTGCAAGATGGCTTTCAGCGTACGATGTAGTCGAGAGCGTAGCGACGACTACAACTTCCAGTTGCATTATTTTGTTGTGAACAATAAATGCAACTGGCTAAAGAGTGTCTGGCTGCAACTTAAAGTGGACTTCAAATTTTGTTATGCAGAGATGTCAGAATATTGTTGCGTTGCAAATGAATTCGGTATACTGTGTGCCCAATATTATAGAAATTGGTCAAAGTTTGTAAAAACCACAAACAGGGTGACGATTTTATTTTTGGACCACAGTTAACTTACGTGTCTTTCAGTAAAGAATACGTATTACTGGCGAATAAAGATGTATATTACGTATCATCGAGATTTGGAAAAGACGGAGAGACAGACGCAGTAATGCGGCCTCGAAAAGACAGGGCCGCGTACTAGATGTTTACGTTGTACATGGTGGGAGGTGATGAGATGTAGCCATACAACGTTACTTTCTGCGCAAGCTCTCCGTATCCGATAAAATTTTTTTTTGACTGTGTGCTGAATATACTAACTAATATCAGGCCTATGTTGAATTGTCGTGTCTTGTTGTGTTTGACTTATCTTGCAATGTTTTATTTTGCTACTTTTATCTTTGTTTTATTTAAATTTTTTCTGCCTTTGATGGCGAATAAAGTTGTGTGTGTTACTGGTTCTAGGTTCTATATTTCGATGCAGACACGACACTAGCGCGATCTCGGCGTCGTCGATCTGTCGTCGTCATCGTCTCGAGACGCTGTCGATACGACTGCAGCCGCTTCGGTCGTCGACGACGATTTTAGCTAGACGCAGTCGACGCAACGTTGCTCTACGCCTGACGCAACGAGCAACAAGCAGACGGGCATCCCTCGTCCACCCGTCCGTCTGTCTGTCCGTCCGATCGTCGTCCATCGACGATAATGTACCGATCGTAATTGAGCCTGACGACAAGGCCGCAGCACGAGGTGTCAGGTCTAGCCTATACCATAGTCGGCCGGCGCTGATGAGACGGCGTTATGGCCGCAGGGTGTTGGGCGGGTGCCGCGCGAAAGACGAGAGGAGAGATGCGAATGTTGAGAAATCGATTTCAATTACAACCGGTCCGCGGTCCGGTGTCGTCGTCGTCGTCGGCACCGTGCCGTGTGCGACGTCACGTGAGCCGCGTCGACGTCATAGTAATTATGTGATGCGGCGGGATGATGATGCTGCGCAGGTTGCAGCCAGCAGAGATAACGACATCTCGACGCGCGGCGGACGCCGTCATCTCTTTCAGTTATCGTGTTGCAACGCCATGCGATATATACTTATACAGGGTGGACCAAAACATCCGGTCTGTTTTTAAAAGGTAGTAACTTATGGTAGTATAGCATGAGGTAGAAACGCGATCCACATATTCAACTGTTCCGTTTATTATCTGGAGTAAGACTGTTGCATGTCACCAGATTGTTTGCACAGGTTCAGTAAACGATACTACACTAAAATAACAATGAATTTACGCGATTACGTTTCATTTTGTATAAAGTCCATTCAGAATTCACAATCTAGACTGATTATAAACACATGTCAGAATGCAATGTACAGTATTTATCGTGTGTTTTAATCACAATGGCCAGTCTTTTTGCAGTTGGCCTATCGCCCGTTCATTACATCTCGACTTATCCGATGCCAACAGTCTAACAGAACACGCTTCTATAGATGTCTTGCATCTTATGACGATACATTTCTGCGGTAGAACTCCTTACATTAATAAACCAACCGGACTCGGGTCCAGGTTATTCAGTGGCCAGTTTTTCGGCTCGATTAACACCACTGGAGCGCAGGTAAGCGACCGAGTGACGTAAACTATGGCAAGCGGAATTAACATTTATTCATTTTTTCAGATATCCGAAATAGTTATTCCAGATATCTGAAAAAAAAACTATTTTGGATATCCCAAAACAGGTACGTATTTTAGATATCCAAAAAAGTTATTTTGGATATCAAAAACAACAATTTCGGATATCCAACGGTTCCAGACGAACATTTTGTGGGTCTGGTCCCTGTCGTTTATACTGATCAAAATTGTATAAATGTTGGTAGCTCGTTATCACCAAATCATGCCCCAACAATTGCGTCAGATTCATAATTATGTGCGTATCAGTATTGTTATAACACAGATCCCGAAAGTATTTAAATCAGGCGAAGATAGTGATTTTTAGAACTTTATGTATCTCTTTATATGGTGTTTTTCTATGATCACATTACAACTCTAGTACCATGTTAAAATTTGAATATTGTGCACTAAGAGATCTTTTAGTTACAGTAAATACTACAGTACACTGAGACAGACAGATATGCTGCTAACATTGCGCTTGCCTTCATTTGATGCTGTTATTCATAACTACAGACATTGGTTTATGTATACGGTACATACAGAGGCCATGCTAATGCTCTGGTTTAACATTTGAGATGTTTGCATGAGTTTTTATCAACTTGATGTTATATTCACATGATAATACTCCTCCTTCTGTTTATTTTTATTTTTTTTCTCTATTCATAACTTCGTATATATAATGTGTATTTGTGTGTGTGCTGTATGGATCACTTTGTCTGATTTAAATTTTAAAAAAATGATGATGAAAAATAGTCTGTATGATGTCGTAGTAAGTCGAGTGCAGAAAAATAAAACTAAATAATAACTGTACAAAAATTGAAAAGTATTATCAGAAGTAATCGATTTGAAAAGGAAATAAAACTAAGAAAAATTTTAACCCAAATATCATTACTACGTTTGCTCACGTTCCGTTGGTGACAAAATCTAATAACTCAAGAGTAGCAAATGATCATCCTAAGTTGACAAAAAGTGCCGGTAAAACTGAAATACAAAATGTGTGCTATATTGTTGCTACTGACTTGTGCTAGGTGATGGAGTGTCTCTACTTCCTTTGAAGATCACTCTGAACACTATCGGCAAGTTCGGAATTACTGGTGCCTTTTCCATCGTCTTTTTGTACACACCAGAAATATTCCCCACCTCGCTAAGGTGCGGTCCATTTTCTTTTGATATTACGTTACCTTACAGAAAATAAGATATATTGAACTCTTTACTCCAGAAAGTTTCCAGGTGCAGCTTTTTACCGCGCGACGCGTAGGGCCTATGCATAGCGCGGACTATGCCGTGGCCAGATGTCTGTCCGTCCGTCTGTCACACGCCGGTATTCTGTCGAAACGGCTAAACGTATCATCAAAGTTTTTTTTCACCGTCGGTAGCCAGACCATTCTGGTTTTTCCGTACCAAACGGGATGGCAATACTCCGACGGGGACCCCCGTAACGGGGACGTCATATACAAGGATGTATGAAAAAATCACGATTTTCGACCAATGTCTCGCTTTATCTCGGAAATAATGCAAGATAGAACCACAGTTACTATGGAAGGCGAAAGGCAAACTGCACCTAAGCTTTCGAATGGAACCAGTTTGAATGAGCTTCAGTGACCTATGACCCAGATTTCAAGGTCACGATTATTCAGCGTCAAATGACTCGAAAATGGTACAACACAGAGCTGTACTTACAGTGGCCGACCAATAGATAGTCGGATATGATCTATCGAACGGCGCCATTTTCAGTAACCTTTAACGACCCCTACCCCCAGTTTCAAGGTAACGCCATTCTTTGGCGCTGAATATCTCAGAAACGGTACGAGATACATAGTTTATGGAATACTAATAGGGACTTACACATGCACGCCCTACTCAACAGTGTCATTTCGAATGACCTTGAGTGAGCTTGAGTGACTTAGCAAAATATTCAGTGACACGAAGCGTCGAGCGGTCTCTCTGCGATAGCTGAGCTTCTTGTTATACGAACATAGGTTACAGTGTTTCAACTTTTAGGAACCAGGCTACGTGTCCTCGGCAAAGTGAATTGAAATGTGTTCGTCTCTCAGTTGAAACGTCGACTTTTGTGCGACATTTCAACCTCGCGATATTAACGGCAATATTTGTATATTGCGGATTTTTTTCTTATATTTAATGATACCGGTACTGTAATGTGAAATGTGTTGCAGGAGCCAGGCTATGGGTATCGTGTCTTTTCTCGGACGCATTGGCAGCATGATTGCACCGTTTACCGCCACCGTGGTCCGTTTTCTTTGCTTATCGGTCTACATTAAGCGTAGTAATATTTCTTGTAGCCCTGCAACTTGTATTCATACATTCGGTGGCGTTCCAAAAAATAGGAGAGTAAGTGGAATGTGTAAAAAAGTTATTCTTCTGTGTAACGGAAATAACGTTCAAGTACAAGTTCGAGGCGTTCTTTCCATAAGCGTCAGTCTCTAAGGGATGGGAGACGACGTCCATTGAATACTTTTCGGGCGGGGATGGTCCCCCAATAATTTAAAGAGCTTTGGCACCTTAACTACTAGTATATCATTCAGTAAACACAGTCTAACTTCGTGGAATTGTGCCAACCAGTCGCAGGTGTCGCATCACGGCAACATCTCCGATGCGCCACTCGACAGCTTCTAGTCGCACCGCGCCACCAGCTCATCTCCTATGGCCGACGGGCTTTCTGTGTGGCTGGTCCGTGGGTCTGGAATTCCCTGCCGGACAGCTAGCGGAATCCGATTATTGGCGGGAACAGTTTCAGACAATATCTGAAGACGTTTTTGTTCGCAACTTACTGATGCATTCAGCGCATTGGAGGTTTCACGACGATGCGCTATATAAATCGACTTTTTTCAACTTAATGTCTGAGTTGTTAGTCACGCCTGATAGAATACTCATAAGCAAGCCTCACACTGGCACGACAAACGGTTTACGCCATGGCACGCAATTTGGGCCACTTTTGATCCGTTTATTCCACTTTTCTGAGATTAATTCCACCGCTGTTGTGTGAACTAGGCGCGTATTCTACCGTGGTTGCCTGGTATTCTGTTTGGCGGACTGGCGATCGGCTGCAGTCTTCTAGTTCTTCTCTTCCCGGAGACTCTGAACCGTCCACTGCCTCAGACGATTGAAGACATCGAGAACTGGTCAAAGAAAGACAAGAACAAGTCGGAGACGCGGGAAAACGGGTCGTCGGCCGTACAGGACAACGACTTCGTGGGTGGCAACGCAGCACCTGCCGACTCTATATAGTTCACTGCAGGTTACACACTTTGCTCAAATATTTGCCGGCCGCCATTAGGGTAACATTGTCTTTGTGTACAGTCAGTGATTTGTTGCTTTGTTGTAACTATCATATTATGATGAATAAAGATGTATATATTATTATCGAGCGCATTTTGCGGACAAACGCTGCTGTGCTATCGCTACGATTTAGCGTAAAATTCTGGAAACTTGGACGTTGATTTTGTACAGGGGCGAGTCCAGGATCGGGCCCCAAATGTTGACCATGCTGCCAAATTTGTAGACTTGATTTGACACTGAAGAGATAGCGAGGTTCATGCCGATACATCATGAGAACCAGGACGAAGCCCCCCCCCTTCGATTCCTGCTGTCATACATGATTCGTGGCTGGCATTTGGTCAGAACTGCTCCCGTGTGTGCGAGAACAAGTCGCGTGTACACGTCTCGCCCATCCAACATCGGAGTACACCACGTTAAAATGTGTCACTCTTTTTGTACCCAAAAATTGGGCCAAAGTGAATTTGTCAGCTTTACAGTTTTCATCGTAAAACGTTTTACAACAGTATTGTTGCCTAATAATGTCTGTGATACAATTTACTCGAAATAAAGACAGTTGTGTTTGCTAATATGTTTGCTTTCAGAAAGCCTGCAGGGAACGGATTGTCATCTGTGATCATGCAACGGAACAGATTTGTAAATTTTGATTAGAAGTTAAGTACACAGGGTGCAACTGTACATATTTGTTAATTGTGTTATGCAATTGTGGTAATGTCCGTATCTACCTATTTTAACTTAACTAGTAAAACTAGTAAGGGAAAAGTTGCAAGAAAAGATTGAATAACGAAAATTATAATTTAGCGCTTTAGAAGTCTAGCTTTTACTTAAATTCTTCCATGTATATTTTACTAGCGCTTTTCATAAGAAGGAGCACTGACTTTGAAGCAAACACTAATTCTAATCGTGCATGATGTCAGTGGTGATGATAGCGATGACGACACGATGACGATGATGTGCATTATTAATTATCACTGCCACCGTCAATGAAGTTATATTTTTGCCTCGCTTGGTTGGTTTGTCTGTGGGCAGGGGCGACTGAAAATGCAGGACTGGAATTAAATGGACCAACCAATTTTGGGGGCTGGAAAATGCAGGACTGGAATTAAACGGGCCAAGTCGCAAGACTGGAAAATGCAGGACTGGAATTAAACGGACCAAAATCGCAGAGGTGGAAAATGAAGGACGAACGCCCACGAAGCATTGCATACATTACGCATGTAGTGTTCACATCACCAAATTAACATCATCAAACATCCAAAAAATCTAACACAAAAAACGGTCATCTGTCCGAATGCTCAATTTAGCAGAAACTGCAGAAATAGACCTACTTAGCTGAAGTCTGTACGCGTACTTTCGAAACGATGTGTCTACAAGTGCACATGTCGACAACACTAGAAGTACGGAAAACGCCTACACAAAACCGGCTGCATATACTAGAAAGCGTTCACAGTCGTTCAGTTGTCCG
>Ga0209149_1001263_pt1 | contig 12496 bp, 7 predicted proteins | sample WorMetTyACAVOLI2_FD_187423 | JGI IMG/M metagenome (GOLD analysis project Ga0209149, IMG submission 187423) | Marine gutless worms symbiont microbial communities from Max Planck institute for Marine Microbiology, Germany - Olavius algarvensis... ... | reverse complement strand
GGTGTGCTGGACAATGGAAATTGGTTGCCGTCGACGGTTTAGTCGTTTGTTGGGCGATGTTGTGACGTTGTTGATTTTCGTCGAATCATGACGCACGTGAGAACGTCGTGCGATTTGTTGTTCACTACCATACCTGTGACAACAAACGCTGAGACTTAACTGAAAAATTATCTACGGTGTGTCTCCAAAAAACCGGACCGCTACAATTAATATGACATAACTTCACCAATTCACAACATTCACTAATTATTTTTGGCACAGAAAGACTTTATTCAATTCTCCATTGACTACAATAAAGAGTTTTTAAATTGGCTTAGAACCAGCTGCGTGGTTTCCATAACAACAGTAGCGACTTGACTCACCTGAACAGCGCATTTTTTGGGCTGAGTTCGAACAACAGGACAGGGCAATAAACGAGTGGCAAAATGATTGTGGGACTGTGTCAGTGCCAAAAGACAGCATTCAAACACGTGTTGTAACGGTTGATACCGCAAAACATTTTATTATTCCGATAAAACACTGTTTGATTAAAATATTTACCTTTTCTGTTGATAAGGCAGCATAAACTGTGGACTTTGCTGCGAACACAACTGTTTTCTAACGTTGCGGTTTAATTAAGAATATTGAACACATGTTATCTCTGACATCTTTTGATCGCGAATTACGTCAAAATATCTTAGAGTCCGGTTTTTGAGACACAGACCGTCAAGTCGCTACTGTTGCTATGGAAACCACGCAGCTGGTTCTAAGCCAATTTAAAAACATTTTAGCTTACTAATTGAGAATTGAATAAGGTCTGTCTGTGCCAAAAAATAGTTAGTGAGCGTTGTGAATTGGTGAAGTTATGTCATATTAATTGTAGCGGTCCTGTTTTTTGAGACACACTGTATTCTATACAGTATGCTATAAGATCTCACCAACAAAACTAGATATCAAAGTGAGAGATGCAAATACAGTGTATTGTGCAGGTATAGATGATGGGATAGATAGAGGTTTTGAGGTTATTAGTTGTTACGCCTCCGCGGCATTACGATTTTTGCCTTGTCCGTCTTAGCTTCTGTACTTAAGTTCCAATGTGCAATATATATATCTTTCGCTTCACAAGAATGCTGGACAAATTTCGATGAAATTCTAGGGAGGTAATCGTTACCGTGAACAGACTAAATGGTTCCATTTTTGGCGAAATTGGAAGAGGAACAAAGGAGCAGGATTCAACAAAATATTCTAATTGACGTCAATCGGTTTTGCCGCGATGTCAAACAGGTGCTGACGCCCAGCGAATAATTTCACAAATTTCACTACACATACGAAGATGGATGCGATCGCGGACACGATTTCACGTTTATTTAAAGATTTTACTTACAGATTTCATATAAATATATTAAGAATTTTACAGCAGTTTTTTTATTTATAGGACTATCATACAATATCTTTCCATAGCTGACATAGACATTTTCATTCGTACGTTCGTTTGCACCTTTTTTGCTTGCAATGGCAACGCTGGTACCGGTACTGTAAACATTTACAACAGAAGTCGGACAGATGCAGCGGCGGAGGCATCATATGACCGCGCTCGGTCTTTAACTCTCTAGTTTATCCATTAATTCGATTTTATCCGAGTCATAGCGAAAGAATATGTAGAGTTTCAGGTTTTTGTTTTTATTTTGTTGTTACAGAAAAAAAGGCTCAAAACGTTGATGCATGGACGTAACGTAACGTTCGGCTATCTAGTTCTTGTATGTCTATCAGACGACCTCTTTAATTGCCAAATTAGTGCGCTAATTACAACTGATCAATTGGTGATGGGTTTAAAAAATCGATTTTGTGATGTTATGCGTATTGGCGTTACCAGCTATGGGGCACTGCGCCACGTGCCGCCCACTGGAGCTTGCACATTCACATCAATTTGGCAATTTTCAGTTTTCCAGTTTATTATATTTATGTAAAAATTTCTGTGATTTCTGCTTGATTTCGTGAACATGCACGCCGTGCTCTTCCTGGTGGTGATGCCGCTGGTTATGTGGTGCAATTGTGCCACGTGTGTCACGAATTTGACAACTTGGTCGCTTTCGTGCTAGCTGTAAATCTTACAATAAGATTGTTGACGTTAGCGTACTGTAGCATGCTAACCGAAGCCGTCAGCTGTTAACATTGGACTTTAGTCTGGAACTGTAGTTTAGCAAACACAGTGACTGTAGTTGCGTCATTCAGAGATCTGTGCTATGGTCTGTTGCTGTCGTTATTATTATGCCCCCGCCCGTAGGGAAGGGGACAATAAGCGTTGCTTTTTTCCGTCCGTCTGTCTGTCTGTCTGTCTGTCCGTCCGTCGCGTACATAGCAAATAATTCGAGAACCCAAAGGCCTAGCGTGCCCAAATTTGGAATGAAGGTTCCCCACCTTAGTTTCAAGGTCAAACGGTTAAAGGTCAGGGTTATAGACGGGCGGGGGCATACCGGTCGGCCGAACCCGGCGGCCACACTGCTTGTTACATCTACTTTTGTGTTAACGGGATGAATATCAGTTCGGACAATATATATTCATTATAGCAACGATGCTTTTTCTGTTGTAATTTTCCGTTTATCTGAATAAAATTTTAGACAAATAGTAAGTGACATGATGTAGGAGCCGTTGCCAAGGTAAAATATAAATCTTATTTACATGTCGCTCTAAGTGGGAGAAAAGTCAGCAACATTTCAATTTGTCGCAACTGTAACACAGACTTGGACGTGCGTCCAATTTTATTGACCCGACCTAGCCCGACCCATTTTTTGTACGACTTTTAGTTGTCAAAAACTATGGTAATATTTGTCGTGTTCGTGTCAGAACTAATAGAAAACAAATAATTTCTGCCATCGTTAAGAATATAATATCCATTTTCATCTAAGACCACAGTGTAAATAATAGACCAGTGAACGACTCACATTGGTGGCCAGGTTGCCACCGGCCTTTTATATTGGACCGCATGCCGGTTGGAATTATGGGATAGTGACGCCGTTTTCATAACTAAAAATTGGGACGTGGGTTAACACGTTGACCAACTTGACTTGCATGCATACATTGGAAAAAACAAACGTTGGTATTCCTAATACATGCACACTTTGCAGTTACTACTGCTCTTAGTAATGTACTTAGTAATAATTTTTTATGCAAAATAATCTGACAATAACTTTCAACAAAATGATAACATCTGGCAAATCTGATTGATCATATCCATCTTGCCTACGACCAAAATGAGATGCATGCTAAAGCACTTCCGGTCACGCTTTTCGGCAAGTTGAACAACTGTGCCTATTAGCTAAACTGTGTCTAAGACATTCGACCTAGTAACAAAATTGGAATAAATAAGTAAATGGTAATAAACAGGCTAACAGCAATGTTTATATTACAACTTCTTATCAAATTATAGTCGACGAATAATCGGTTTCTTGTGTGTAAATTGCATATTTATTAGATTTTTGAACTGGACTGGACCCAGTCCGACCCACCAAAGACGGAGAATTTTGTGATCCAACCCCCCCCCCTCCTCTGCGTCACTTGAACGCCATCTTGTTTAAACTGTGTTTACTTACTATTCTGACATCGGTATCATCAAATGTGTATGGCAAAGACATTGTGTTATACAATGTTGCACACTGTTCTTCAACAATGAACAATGATGAACGCGATAGAGGTTCTACATACAGTAACACGATAGCAGTTATAATATGAACACGTTTCATTTGCCAGAAGGAGCCTCTGCAGCCTTCTGTAGGCATACATGGCGCTTTATAAATGTGCTGATTATTATTATTAGTAGTAGTACTAGTAAGTGAGCAGTAAATGACTGCAAACAGAATTTGTCACGACAAGCGTGAAACTAGTACCGCGCTCGCGTATTTCGTAACACAGTTTCGCAACGTCTTTCCAGTGTGTCACGCGCTTTACTACACAGTCGCTTTGCAAAGTACAGTCTTAGGTGTCGTCGAAATGTCTGTCCGTCAGTCCGTCCGTCACAGTCTGGTATTGCGTCAATGGAGAAACGTCTCGTCAGGCTCATAAGCTGTCATTGCACATTGTAGCCTCATCTTTCTAGTTTCGAGGATAACAAACTTTGCAAAAATTCCAACGGAATCACCCCCGACAGGGACATCAAATGCAGGTGGTGGACTGTGAAAAACTGTCATTTTTCGACCCACGTATCGCTTTATCTCGGAAACGATACACCATAAAGGCATAGTCTAGTTATTGTGAAACGCCAACAGCAGTTTGTATGAGATCTATCGAATGGTGTCATTTGCGATGACCTCGAATGACCTCTAACCCATATTTCAAAGGCACGACATTATTTGGTGTTAAATGTCTCAGAAACGGTCCAAAACAGAAACGTAGTTACTTTGGAATACTAATAGTAACTTACACACGCCCTTCTAAACTGTGTAATATTAATGACCTTCGCTACATCATTTGCTTTCCCTATTTACTGTATTTTGGCGTCCCAGAGCTCTAGTTGTGCGGCGCCATAACAGGTGCGAGTGCGACGGATTTGATTGATTTGATTCGACTTGAGATGATTGAGTGATCTTGAGTGACTTAACACGATTTTCAACGACACGAACCGTCGCGCGGCCTCTCTGCGACAGCTGAGCCTTTTGTTTCACTGCCGATGTGCCAACTGAACGATACCGGCTATTACACACTACACAGCTAGAATATGTTTTTTTTGTGGTCGTTCGGATGCAGCGTTGATGTTGACAACGAAGCAGCATGCTGCCTCCGCAGCAACAGTAATAACGCTACCGTTTAACTCACATGGACTGCGCTTACTTTGCCAATCTACAAAAATGTCTAATTTATGGCGTGCTCAAATGGACTACTTTTTAACAGCCGCTAAGATAACAGCAATTCTACGAAGACCACTAAAATTAACATGTACCTTTTTATTAGTAGCCTACTGTGCGCTTGAACTTAGCTGCATTGATCTGCTGCACTTTGTCTTCCTACTGTAGAATATACGGAGAATAAATACCTTCGCGCTGCGGTTTTAATTTTCCACCAAACCTGCTTAACCTAGCGTCGAATGTGGTCTAGTGCCATGAAATAATAGCTATCTTGTTTAAAGACAGTTACGACAAACATTGTAGAATCTTTGGAATATTCTATTAAGTACCGTAAGTGGTATAATGTTTACGGTCTGTTGTTTGAGTGGACTTTTTTCTACGACCATGAATATTAGGCCGGTATCGCCGTGAAAACGTTTGAGCAGTTACACTGGAGTGTAATTATTACTAGGCCTAGACAGATTCCGTTCCAGACGCCATACCAACAGCGTCCAGTCACTGAAGCCAAACTACACCGTTACATAAGATCATGATTCCTTGTGTTTTCTTGCATATAGCTCATAGAAAAATTAATCAATTCGACTGAAAATTGCAGATAGGCCTAATATATCCAAGAAAAGGCCGATTCTAACCTTCGCAAAATAATTCTACAATTTGTTAAATGTCTTTGCTAACAACATTGTATCAGAACTGCCCACCTCTCCTAATGGGTGTTTCTACCCTACCTTGTGAAATATAATCATTCTATTAATAACTCAGCTCATCGACGATGTTTGACGTACCTTGCTGTTTTTGATAAACGCATTCCTGAATTACGTCCATATTCTGTAGTCTATAGAATTGAGGTCTGATCTGTTGGAAGGCCACGTCTGGTGTGAAGTCCGGAGTCTCGTGTCGCAGCAGCTCAGTGCTTTTGCGCACACGTGATGTGATGTGTTGAAATTAAGTCAAAGTCGTCAGTAGCTTAACAGATGTCTGCATGCAGCAACTGTTTGAGCAGTAATGAGCAGCAGAACCAGAACATCACAGCAATATCATAATATGCACCATTCACTTTCATCCCGGGCTGTATGAAAACCACACAAGTGCACCAGCGCCTGGAGACAATGACTGGAACCGACATCTAGGAACATGTTTATCAGAAACCAGTGAAGTATGTCGATGAGCCGAAATGGCATCTGATTGAAATGGTCAGCAACTAGGACAGCTTCGTTGATCGAGTGATTGATCAGTGGCGAGATTATTTTAATACGTGTCTCGAAGCTTCGTATTATTTGATGTGGCACTATAATCGCCTCTGGGCTCTAAAAAAAATTTTTAGGACCTATGCAAGAAACAAAAGTAATATCGAGTTTATGCTACACGGTGTAGTATAACTACTGTTCGCGTTGTTCACTTTGTTTAGCCAGCTGATCTTGCACGAAGCGCAGCATTTATTATACTGACACAATGATTAGTAGGCCTACTGTACCGTAAGGGTGTACGTGGTTAAGTCAACATTGAATTCTGTTTGCACGCCACATGACGCCATTTTGACCAATCACGTTCGTGGATTTTATTGCCGTGCGATGCTATGCAAGCGCGACCTATGCTGTCATGCGGTGTCTGTCCGTCAGTCTGTCTGTTACGTTCGTAAATTCTGCCAAAACGAATAAACATATCTTCAAACGACTGCCGTAGTGTATCGCCTGCCGGCAATCGCTGCCATTTTGTTCTACTGGATAAGGATGAAAGTTGTCCAACAGCTGACCGGTCTAACGTAGGTCGTCCCAAATTCCCAATGGTCTGGCCTATTCGACCGGTGAGCTGTTGAACACGTCCCAGACCAGACGTAGTCTGTCTTCGCGTAATAAGGTTTAAAATGCGCTATTTATGAAGCGTTAATTGTCGAACGTGCAGTCTAGAGTGTAAGCGAAAACCAATCAACAGTCAACAAAGACTTTAAAACACTTTAATGCAGCACGGTCGAACAAATATTCAACAAACAGACGCAAACAGAATCCGACATAATCTGGTCGATTGCGATTAAAGTCGGTGATGACGAAAACGCTCGCTCCATTATGAACTAAACTCCGAAACGGACCAAACAACACAACTCGGGCCTATAAGGTTTATCACTGTTGCTCGGCAGTATTGACTGTCGGAGGCGACGATGACGTAACTTCTGACGTCATCTGTTCATCGTCGTAATCCAGCGATGACTGTGACCGAGGACCACCCACGAAGTTGTCAGTGGACTTAACAGTCGACATCGACTGAGCGTCTGAGTCATGTGAAGTCGGCGACGAGGCGGCGCTGCGTCTTCGCCGGCACTTCCGGTGTAGGCCATCACTTCCGGTCGTCGTCGTCGTCGTTGTCGGCAGTGGGTGACATGGCGGCGGATCGCCGTCCACCGGGAAGCTGCGAGTCTTACGCGACACCGGCGACGCGTCCTTGGTCCGCCTGACCGCCGTGTCGGTCCACGGCGGGCCGGCGTGGTCCGACGGCGACCGCGACGGCGACCGGATGATCTCGACGATGGCGGTAGGCGTGGCGGTAGAACAGCGGTTCAGCGACCACGACGCGCCAGAATTCTGTGGTCGCGGAATGATCAAGTCGCGGTCACATCGAGCGTTTGTTGATTTCGTAAGACGCTCTGTAGCTCTGAGATCACTACACGACCTTTGTACACACTCACCTGTAGAATAACACACGAACGACTTATATTTTCAACGTAATGGCGGATAGAGCGGAATTATCCGGTCGTTTACGGAAGTCCAATGTAACAACAAAATGAAAAGATTCAAATAAACACCGAGACAGCCTAACAAGATGCTACCACATTTTTGGTGAAATAAAGTTCATATAAAGTCAAAACATATTTTCTGTGACGTATTCAGGTACTTGAATGGCACCTTCTGTCGAGATATCGCCCGCTTTTGCCTGCACCACCGCGCCTTGTAGAAAGGAAACAAAAAGAAAACCTACTCGACCCACGGTGTCCAGAATGATGCCTCCGCCAGGCCTCCAAATCTATCTTCGGCATCGAGCGACCTTGAGCTTTGATCTCCTGGCCCCCAAATTCGACCGTTTCATGACCTTGCCCAGATTCAACAGATTCAAAACTCTCTTGCTCGTGCTGTTGTTAAGGCTCTTAAATCCACACATTCTCAAATCTCTCCACTGGCTTAAGGTCAACGAACGCATCGAATATAAACTTCTCTCACTCACCTACAAAGTTCTTACAACCGCTCAACCTAGCTATCTTCACAACCTTATCTCTCTTCAACCTCCTCACAGTACCCGCTCCTCATCTGTTGTCACTCTTTCTCGCCCCAAGCCCGCCAACCATCTACTCCTTGAAAATCATAGATAGCTCATTTAGATATACATCACCTCGTCTTTGGAATAAAGTTCCAGATTCATTTCATCAGCCTCAGCAGTCTTGTCTCGATTCAACTCCTCATCCACTTGTCAACTTATCTCTGTCGTCATCCCCACTCTCGTCATCCATCACTCCTACACTCTTTCACTCCCGGCTTAAAACCTACCTTTTCAACAAATCCTTTCCACCTCAAGACTTCTTTTACCTACTGGACTGCCTCATGATAATGGGACCGGACCGGACCTATCACGCTTATCAGTTTATTTTTAGTTTCACATTTATTTTTTTTGTTTATTCCGTGTGGTAGACTAAGCTGGCTGCCAGTCAGCTTTTTACTGCACGTTAAACACACAATATCGTATTGCCCCCGAAGACCACTTGTATCAATTGGCATCAGAAGCGGTTCATGCGTTTTCAAAATACCGTGTTCACAAGTTAGGTAACAGAACGGACGGACGTAGGAACGAACGGACAGGTTGAGAACATTATGCCCCAGTCTGGTCTAGCGGAACATAAAATTAAATAAAAAGACCTCACACGCAAAACGTTTTATTTTTTTAGAAAACACGTAGCTAATTTTACCTGTTACAAAATAAACTTTAAATTATACTTGTTATCTGGCATTTCAGTAACTTTAATCAATTTAATCTTGATTCACACCTGGAGAGAGTGAGTGTGTAGTTTCTTAACGGCACATCAGCACAAAAAGGCTATTTAGTGCCATTCAAGGTTTGTATGGTGGATAGGATATGAAGGTAAAACCTATGAATGTAAGGCTATTAAGCTACAATAAAAAACAAATAACAAACAATATGAAAACATTAAAGTTGCTTATAAAAACGAGTTTCTTTAATAAAAACAATGATTTTATGTGCTTCAATATTATCAAATAAATTTTTAATGGACGAAGCAACAAAGTGTTTATTTCGTACATCGTTAAGATCAACACATTCAACCAGAATGTGCTTCACTGTTAGTGGGCACTGACAAGTACCACATTCAGGTAAGTCATCACCTGAGAGTAGGAAAGAATGCGTTAAACGAATATGACCAATACGCAGACTATTTAGCAATACTGAATCACGGCGCGATAGACATGTTTTCTGTTTGTAGTCACCTACAGTAGGTCTAATAGCATGTAATTTATTTCCAGCGCAGCAGTTCCATACTTCCTGCCACTCGTCGAATATCACCTTAGTTATACGAGGATACATGTCTGTGGCAGGAAGCTTCATACGAATGACAGGTAAGGAGAGTGCCGACTTTGCAGCTGCATCTGCTTTTTCATTACCGAGGATTCCCACCTGGAGTTGATTAACAACAATCAAACAGTTTTAATAAAACTTGAAGTAAAATGCCTGAAAGAACAACTAAACAGCAGTCTTGTTGTGAACGAATTGTGATGGCGACGGGAAATAGTTGCACATTATTCAACTAAGTTTAGCGGATTTTGTTTCGCTAGAATAAACTCACGAATTTTAACGACTTCACTTTTGCAATGAACGCGCGGAAGAACTGTGAAAAAAGGATGAAACGACAAATTAGAGAGGTGGATAAAAGCGCGGCTAGCGTAGAGTTAGCAAGCATTGCGTACCATCGTCGAATGTAAACGCTTTAGGCGGCAGCGCGCTGACGTCGAACGTCGGAGGTAAAGACGGGCTTTTACAAACGACCGGATGTAGGTGTGGCACCTGCAGCAGATGCGGAAGTAGATTTTTGACTTCATCCGGCTTTTCCGCTTCGCACACTGACGTCACTGGCTGCTGGATCACCATCACGTGACAAACATATGTCACAATTCAGTAATTCAGCCTTAATGTGCGCATCGGTATCACAAATTCATTAGTCAATCCATAACTGTAATCAGATAAAACGATTTTCGCCTAAAAGCATTTTACAAGAAACCTCATATTTAACACCATACCGTTGCACTAAAGTTGCATTAAACAAGTAAGTGTGGTCCCACTGGCCGACGCGATATGCAGCCCTCTCTTTTCCGCCTCCAGAGACCTTGACCTTTTCACCTGAACACTACTCTGCCAGTTACTTCTGACGTGGATAACCTCTTCTGTACGTTTGAACGTTGTATGGTTTGCTGTTTTCGAGTTAACGGTTGGCACGAGACAGATGGACGGACAGACGGACAGACCGTATCGCTTAAGCGCCCTTCTGGGGAAGGACTGCATAAAAAATATGCACAAGTTTGAAGTTACTACACGCAAGCTCACGCACCCAGCTCTAGCAGAGGACTGCAAGGCAGCGGAGGCAACCACGTTTCTGAAATATACGATTTTCGCTTAACCGTTTAAGCAACGATGCCCAAACGTAGAAGAGTGGCTAAAGTTATATATATAAAAGCAGAGCGGAAGCTGTCCGCGACAGACAGAATTACTGCTATCCAAAAGAGTTAATGAGTAAGTAAGCGAAATAACACCCACTTCCGGCAGTGAAGCTAAACGACCTTGTGACGTTTTGACGAAGCTGCCGTCACCGCCGTCAAACATGCCGTCAAAGTCATCGTCAGCGTCCTCATCTTCATCTTCATCGTCGCTGTCATGGAAACCTTTCTTGCCGTCCTACCGGTCGCATAAATCATACCCATCATCAGCTGCTATGTCGGCAAATTCTTCTCTGTACGTCTTACCCTTACTGTATCTTTACTGATGTCACCACAAACATATATCACACTAAACATGACAAAACTCTGCAAACTTCTTAAAACATATTCAATTTTTAATACCACGCGGTAAAAATGTTGTTATTATTGACTACTGCTAGCAGATAACAGAAAAATTCAAATACGTAGATGCATGCACACTGTCTTCTCTTCACGAAAAATACCCCCTTTTGTTTTCTTTTCTTGCAGAACTCCTGGAAAAATCAAGGAATCTGAATAAAAATTTCAGCCAATATATGTGAGAAAAATGCTGATTCTATTATTAGAAAGGAGTCGATCTGGATCCGGAAAGAACCAAACTGCATGAACAGAGATGGAGGGGGATACAGCTTACCGACAGCGTATGACCGTCTTTTGGTCACGTGCTCAACATCACGTGACCACAAGCCTGATGAAGCTCGCCGTTGGCGAGCAAAACGTCGCAACTAATATAGGTACAATTTTCAGGTTGTGTTAAAGAATATTATTTTAGTTCTTAAATATTTCTTTGCTGACAGTAAAGCGGAGGTCAGTAGAAGCACTGTTGTAACAAGCACTTCTGCAAGATGTTTTCTGACAAAAGATAAAGTATTAATGGGTTAATGACACTTTTCTTTTCGTAAAATTAGGCCTACTGCAAGGTCTTTAACTTCGTCAATATTCGACGAGCACTAGCAAAATATAACTAAAAACCAGGACAAGAAATACGTCAAAATACGCAAGGAACTATGCGTATTATCCTTGGTTTTTCCTACCTCAAGGTGCTTCATCAGGACGGCCACGACGACATTGACAAGAACAAATTGTGCCATCAGAACGAAGACAACAAAAAACACAGGAGCGACGAGCGGACTGACGCAGCAGTTGCGAATGCAATCGTCGCGGTGATCGCAGTCATCCCGCAGCGTGTCCTGGCGACAAATTACACTCACAAAATAAGTAACTTGTCGCTGAACAAACTCGGCTAAAACCCATATTCCACTATACTGATTTGGTTGCCGGTTTAGTGTAGTGGTAACATGTTGGTCTTGATCAACGTAGTTACTCTACGCTAGGCCCGGTTAGTGACTGGGTGGGTTACCGTCTTTGGACGGGTAAACCACCTCGGCGCATAACCAGGCATCCAGGCCTACTCAGCCGAAGCCCGTCCTCTGATGGTAGGCTGAAATGAGTACCTGGCAAAGCTGGGGGAATAAACAGGCACAGTTTGACAATTTTAAGGTACATGAGCAAAGTTTTCTATACATATAATTTTGAAATTTGGCTTAATAGAGCGGACTCCCTTAGCCACACAAAATTTCATCAAAGTCACCCACGGGATTGCATGGCCTGCCGGTATTGCATTGCCTCGAAGGTGATGCATATTGATTTCTAGTTGTTATTATTATGCCCCCGCCTAGGGGGCATTAAGCGGTGATCGGCGTCCGTCGTCTGTCTGTCCCTGTCGCGTACATCGGCTCTAACTCGAAAACCAAAAGGCCTAGGAAGACGAAACTTTGTACAGGGGTACCCCAGTTCACATGCGACTCCCACACCGACATCAAGGTCAAAAGGTCAAAAGTCAAGGTCACGGGGTCAATTAGTGCAGCGCAGCGAAATGTGCCAATATTTCGCAAACGGATAAAGCTACGATCTTCAAATTTGGCACGCACATAGGCC
>Ga0209149_1001262_pt1 | contig 12498 bp, 9 predicted proteins | sample WorMetTyACAVOLI2_FD_187423 | JGI IMG/M metagenome (GOLD analysis project Ga0209149, IMG submission 187423) | Marine gutless worms symbiont microbial communities from Max Planck institute for Marine Microbiology, Germany - Olavius algarvensis... ... | reverse complement strand
TGACTGCTCACTGCAATAGCAGCCTGTCAAAGCGTAAGCCTGCGCGGTCACAATACTGGGCTTTGAATAGGCGAGCGATATCTGCAAAATACTGAAAGGAAAGTTTGCAGGAAAAACTGTCTGGTAAAAAGCGTGTTCGCATTTGAACAGTGCAAAATTTAATTATACCAGTCAATGAAAGAAAATGTCGTGAGACCATATGGCCAACGTTGTGGCAGTCAAGTAGATAAAAAAACATTAAAAACACATAAAACTGTTAACACGTCGTACGTTAATAATTCACATAACAACTTCGGCGATCGAATCTTCGGTGCTGCAGGCCCCCGCGTGTGGAACAGTTTACCACCGCACCTGCGACGAGACATGAACTTTGCGCGTTTCAAGCGTCAACTGAAAACATTTCTATTCGGGAGTTAGTCAGCCACGGCGCATTGTGACTGTTTGCTTATTTTGCGCCTTAGAAATACTCTTACTTACTTACTTACTTACTTACAGCGGTGCTTCTGTAAAGTCGCATGTCACACTGGACCGAGGAGATACGACGCCGTGATGTCTTGTCTCATCGGAACGGTGTGAAATAAACTTGAGTTCTATTTCAAATCAGTGTCACAGATACACACTGTCACTACAAAACATGAGATATGCCGTCATACAGGCATAGACCAGTACTAGACAACAACGTCCGAGAAAAAAAGAAAAAAAACAAGTGCGTCAGTAGAACTGAAACAAACCCGCCATTCGCATTCCAAATGGCTTTTCCGCGGGGCACAGATTTCACGGGGTTTCTACAGGGAGGGTTAAAAAGCTACATAAGCTGCTTGTAAGCCTCTATTTTTAGCGGTTGCTGAGATATAGGGGACGTAAAGGCTAGAAATGGTCAAAAATTGGATTTTTTTTCGAACTTTTGGCCCACCCTGTAGAAACCCCTTGGCCAAAGTGGATGGCTCTACGCCAAAATGTGCGCAGGTCTGTGCCCTAAATACGCGACCGCACCTGGCGACGCTGAAGAAAACAGAAACGGCAGACGGCTGAGTTGCTATAGGCGTAAGCCGCAAAACTGGTATTATGTCACTCAATTTCGGCTCACCCTGTAGAACCCCGTGAGCGATGGGTCCATACACATGCAACATTTGGATAGGGGAGAGATAAACCGTTTTTCAGTACGCTGCTTATATTTCTCTATTTTTAATAGTTTCTGAGACATATGGACGTAAAGTCTCGAAATGGTGAAAAATTCGAAATTTTTTCGAACTTTTTGGCCCACCCTGTAGAAACGCCTTGGCCGACGTTGACGGTTTTACACCAGAATGTGCGCAGGTCTGTGCCCTACATATTGAACCACATTTCGCAACGCTGAGAAAAATAGAAATGGTAGCTGTCCGCAGCACGAATGAGACCACCCCCCTAATTTTTTGATTTTTTAACCTTTCCTCCCTCGCTCCCTAGGGGGCGATGGACCCAGAAAGGAGGGGCATGCACGTCAGCAGACATTGTCCCTACATAAATAAAATTTGGTGTGGATCCGGCGGTTTTTGAGCGATATCTCAACAACGAGATATCGCTCAAAAACCGCCAAAATGCGAAAATTCTCCATTGACTCCTATAGTAACGAAAATTTCATTTCCCTTTTTTTGCGTACGCCGGGGGCCGCTAAACCCCAAAAGGGAGAAGACACATTCGGAACCAGAGTACGCCCGCATGCAAAATTTGGCGTAAATCGGCCCGCGGGTTGTCGAGAAATCGTTGACAAAAAGCGAACAAACAAAAAAACATACAGTAAAACAAATACCTCGCCCTTCGCTCTAACGAGCGAATGGCGGGTAATAATTAAAACAGTCAGTTTGGTGATATGTATATACATATTGGCCTACAGACACCTCGATCTATTTCATACATTATTATATTACGTCTTTACAGCTATATGGCTAAAACGCGTGGCGTAACGTAATATGAACAGTAGTAGCAGATGAGATACAGTATGGCAGCGGTGTATTCGCCACGTTCACGAGACGCTGCTATGCGTCTAGAGACCAATACCTGACCTGCACCTAGTCTCTCGCATTCGTCAAAAAATGATTATGGTCTCCGGGCGTCTGCCGGTCGCACAGCGCCCGTTACCACAGCAGCCGGTGCGCTGATTTGCATTATTCATACGAATCCGTCGGTCACAGTTAAAATCCATATTTCATTCTGGACTCGGGACCCGCCCATTTCGTCGGCCACAAATTTTACCAGCGATATGCGACTGGGTCGAGCTCATCGGCGTCGGATAATAATTGACAGCACGCGACAGACTTCTGGTGCCGTTAGACGGAGATAAACAATCGATGGTTGCTCCAGCAAAAAACGAGAACTTAGCTATCGCAAACAGATCGCGCGTCAGCTGCGCACACAATATGCTGAGGGCATCTATGATCCGTGACCTTGAAATCTAAGTTAACGGTCACTTAAGGTCACTGGAAACGGAACCATTGAGTAGATCATACACGACTTACTATCAGACGAGTTATATTGGACGTTGAATATTATCGTGACCTTGAAACGTGTGTCAGAGGTCACTCAAGGTCAATGAAATTAGTGCCATTCGAAAGCTTGGGTGCGGCTTCCTATTCGCCTTCTATAGTAAATATGACCGTATCTGTAGCCGTTTGTGAGATATTCAGTGTCAAAGAATGGCGTGACCTTGAAAACCAGGTTAGGGTCGTTCAAGGTCATTGAAAATGGCGCCGTTCGATAGACCATGTGCGACTTTCTATTGATCCACCATTGTAAATATAGCTCTATCTGGTGCCATTTTCGAGTTATTTGACGTTGAATAATATTGTGACCTTTAAATCGGGGTTAGAGGTCACTTCATGTCACTGAAGCTGGTGTTATTCGAAAGCTTGGGTGCGGTTTCCTATTCGCATTCTATAGTAACTATGACGATATTTTGTATCGCTTGCGAGATATAGCAACTTATTGGTAGAAAATCGTGAAATTTTTATACCCCACCTGTATTTAGCGCCCCCGCAGGGGGTAACTCCGTTGGAATTTTGTGAAATGATTGATGCTGGTAAAACTAGAATGATTGGGCTACCGTATGGTGAAAAAACTGTGACGATATGTTTAGCCGTTTTTATCTGATACCGGAACGTTGCGGACAGACAGACAGACGGACGGTCAGACATACAGATTTGCTATATTAATATCGCGCGTCAGTATGCTGACGAGCGTTAAAAACTATATTGTGGCAGTCAACGCAGGACGTCAGTGCCATTGTTAATCGTCAGCCCTGTCCTGCTGAGTGAGAGTTTTGTTTTGCACGACTACTGGGAGTTCTAACCTTGGTTTTTCTCTTAATCTGTGTTTTTAATTCCTGTACTTCTGCCACACGAGATAAATAACATTAATAATTATCATTAATAATAACGGCATCGTGATCAATTTATCTGCCATTCAAACACAACAATTTGTCACACAATCCGTCATGACAGATCGCCCGAAAAACATAAGTTCATCGAGCTGGCGACCCGTAGTCAATTACAGTAATCAGTTTCCATCACGTTACAACCAAAAAAAGAAAAACGACAAAGAAAAACGAAAACGAAAAGTGAAAAGCGGTTTGCTAAGTCTGCAAAAGGTACTTAATGAACACAAGTTTTAGTGTGAATATTTATAATTATGCAGACATTGCTAAAAATATTCTAAATCAGAGTTTAATAATACGATTTTAGAGTTGTCTTGAGTTTATTTAATAGAGATGGTGTTTTTAATAGACGGTAGAAGTTTACTTCATAATGAAACTCTTTAACTGAGCATGAATGATAATAATAATGACAATGACAATGACAACTCGAAAGCAGTATGCATCACGTCCGCGGGGCAATGCAATACCGGCAGGCCTCTTGAGCGATTTTGACGAAAGTTTGTTTCGTTGATGGATTTCTAAGTCCGTCCGTTCTCTTAACTAATATTTTAACATTATCGGTATAGAAATATGGCCTTAAGTAGCTGAAACTCGCGATGATTTTGAATTTATGGTAAAACATTTTCCCCAAGGGACAAATCCCCCCTGAGCGATTTTTACAAAATTAAAAGCGAGGGAGAGTGTCCCAGGTTCGTACCCTCACGACAAATTTCACCGTTATCACTCTTAAAATGTGTGCTTACAGCCCCCAAAATCGGCGAAATTGGTAATCTTTGGTAAAAATTTCCCCAAAAGGGGTATATCCCTTTAAGCGATTTTTTTAATACAAAATTTGGCTTGGGGAGCGAGTCCCAGGTTTGCACCTTATACCAGATTTCATCATTGTGTGTTAGAAAGTGTGGGAGTACAGCCCCAAAATCGCCAAAATTAGTATTTTTGGTATAAATTTGCCCAAAAAGGGTATACCCCTTAAGCGATTTTTACAAAATTTGGCTTGAGAGAAGTTCCAGGTCTGCACCCTCGTGCCAAATTTCACCGTTGTGGCTTTAAAAATGCGGACTTACAGCCCTCAAAATCGAGAAAAATGGTAATTTTTGGTATAAATTTGCCCCTAAAAGAAAATTATGGGGGTCCACAGAAGAACTTAAATATAGATGCAGAACTACAAACCTTCCTGCATGCAATGACACCATAATTGTTTTGAAAATAAAGCCCAATGCACAGCGGAAACTGAACTGAACTGAACGATCCAGTTCAGTTGAGTTCAGTTGAGTTCAGTTCAGTTTTCCGCTGTGCATTGGACTTAACACTGCTTCATAGCGTTTCCGTTATCACAAACTTTGTAGTTCCAAAGCGTGACAAACAGACAATAAACATCACACTTTGTCGTCTACAGCCGGCGCGCGACCGATTCTCACCATACTGGGCATGGTGATACCATTTTTGCAGCCGCCTAACGTTTTTTGATCCGATCAGTAGTTTCGCCGCTAGGGGCGATTGAAAATTTGAGGGAAAATGCCCCCACTGCGGGAAAATGCTCATAACTCGGTTGTTTGTCCCCCAAAAGTGACTCAATTAAAAACTTAAAAGCTATTTATAGACGCGTATAAAATCTGAGAATTTCGTAAAAATTGTGCAAACGAGTGACCCCTGATGGGCAAATTTATGGTCAAAATTCGAAACTTTGATACTTTGGGGCTGTTTTCCCACATTTCTGCTTCGATAAGCGTGAAATTCGAAGGTACGCTCCCCCGTGCCAGATTTCACGTTTATCGGGGCAACGTGTCGCCCCTGCAGGGCGGAAAACCTATTTTTGGACTACTGAGTAAAAATACCGGCATGGCTGCGCTTACAAACAGATCGCTTTAAAACTTCGAAGTTCAGAAATAAATTATAAAGTAGTTATGATATTTACGACAAGAGAAACGACAGCGTTGCGTCCACAACGGCCAGTCTAAAGGAACGTCAACCACATTCAAATGTGGACAACGCGTCCATCCTGAGGGGTTGACGCATCGCGTCATATGGATTTGGGGATACAAAGTCGAAACATAGCCTCACTGGCAACAACTTCGGCGGAAACATCTTCTTTTAGATATGTATTTAAAATGTTCCAAAATCGTTGGCAGCCGGGGCCCTGCTGTGGAAGCTTACGACGTTCTCCGAGGGTCCCTCGTCGGGCAGGAGATTGGGAGGACGAAATAGAAAAAGCTTTGTAGTCAAATATCACCTAAAGCATCACCTGTTACAGAACAATTAACCCCTGTCATGCACTTGCACCTTGCACCTTTTTCCTTTTCTTCTTATACTTTTTATCAGCCTCTCCCCATCTGTGTTATGCATATAGATGATAGTTGATTGTTTGATTTGTTGCACTATAGACGACTTGACTTGACTTGACTATTATATATACCAGTGTTTAGGTTTGGTATTATGAAGCACCGAAGTCTTAACAGAGGGTCTCCCTCTTCTATTCGGTGTTACATTTAGCATTGCCATTTTTAGCATTGTTATTTTCATTATATTGACATTATCTGCTAATAAACACATAGATGGATGGAAGGGGAGGAAATTGAGGGAGGAAATGAAAATGTGGGAACGTTTTCTCCGTTGGCTTTCTAGGGATGGACGCCCTTGTGTTGTGTGACATCTACTGATTGTCAGAATGAAGTGAACTGTGTGCTGCTGGTGAGCTTATGCATGCACACTTTTATGTGTCTGTAAGAAAAAAAGAAGACAGATCGGTTATTGTCTTCTCGGCTTTCCATATGATTCTGGCGATATGGATGCTACATAACTGTCGATTTGAATCATGGTCTATTGCATTGGCTACGTTATCGACACATGTAGGATTGCTTGTCGCTGGACCAACGCAAAGTGTTATGCATAACGAGCGCTCGAGAGTCGAGAGCTGGTGCAAGCCGGGCTGGCTCTCTGGGGCGTCTTTTCCCGACGTCGATCGGGAATGACTATGTCTATCGGTCCCGTGTCAGCAACTGCTTTGGAACCGATCAGAGTCGCAGGCTGAGAAGAGACCAGAAACAGTGCAGCTGCGCCAGTTGGATACACAGCGACAGAAATAATGCATTCTTTACTGCGCGATGCTATGCATAGCGTGGACTATATCGTCGTAAGATGTCCGTCTGCACAACGCCGGTATTGTATCGAAACGGCTAAACATATCATCAACACGGCAACACATTCCTGCATAGACACGCAATTAAATATCAACATACAATTTTGCACAAACTTCAGCAGACCTTGTACGAAATATCTTCCTGAAGCAGCCGTTCAGTACAAAGTCTGGCGACTTGAACTGTTTGTTACTAATCGGACATGCCTCAAGACCGTATAAAAATCACTCACATGCGAAAATTTAATAAAGAAAAGTTGTGTAGGAATCTGGCAACTGTAAATGCAGTATATTTCAGCAAAAAATAACACTGAGAAAAACATTTCAATAAACCAATTTTCTATGACTATCATCGCAAAATTTTTGTATTTTGTGCGAGTTATATAAAATGTAAAATATTTTGCAAGTTAAAGGAGCAGCGGAAAGTAGAAGCGCAAGAAACGTGGTAAGAGAATCCGGTCAAGATAAACGGCAGTAATAATAGATTCAGCGACGTCACTGAAATCGCGGAGCTGGAACTCAACTTTGCTTGCAATTCTCGTAGGGACGCGGATCGCTGGAAACGAGCGACAGCAATCCGCAAGGAGGTCATTCGGTTGACGTCTGACAAGACGAGCGATCTCCGTTCGTCACTCCGGTTCCATCTCATCACTCGTATCAAAGATTGCTGCCTGGAGCCTTGTCCTTCGCTTGCCTCCTCCCTCCATCCCACCCTGGCGGTTCCACACGACACCAACATGCACGCTTGCCGGCAAATAGACGACGTTAATTTCAATCTCTTCTACTGATCGTTTCCATGAGAAATAAGAGAACTAAAGTCCGCGTGCGATCATATAATGCCTTCGCCGCTGCATTTGTCCGACATCCGTTACTTTTAGATTGATCTGTACTTTTTTGCAATGGGATGTTTAGGGGTGTTCATAGTTTGGCAATAGGGGGTGTAGTAAAAAGTTGGGGTGTAAGGATGTAGAGAACTCCCTGGATGTGACTATGCTGTAGTATCACAGTGATTTATTTTATATTGAATGTGGCCTAGCAAATTTCGTAGATAAATAAAATGGTAAATAAAGATGAATAATAAAAAGACGTAGCCTATGTTTCACAAATCTTCATCCTCGTTACACGACACTTGTTACAAACACTTTCAGCAACCGGCCGATTTTAGAATCTGCAGCACAGAATTGAAATTTCACATTTTGACCCCGTGATCTTGACTTTTGACCATTACCTGCAATATATGGTCGCCAAATAGATGGCACCGAAAACCCTATACTCCACGGTAGACTACCGTCAGCATGCATAACAATACCGTGGAATATAGGATTTTCGGTGCTGTCCGATAGGTAGGTGTTACTATTTGGGGACCATATATTTCCATTCATTTTGCAGGTAAAGGTCAAAAGTCAAGATCACGGGGTCAATCAATAGGTCAAATTTCAATTCTGTGCTGCATCGGCGTGGGTCAGCATCTTTATGGAGTACCCTCTATTGGAGAAAACAGAGCCTTAGGTAGGCCTAATCCAGTATCGTGACGAGGTATTGTGCATCCTTTTATAGCTTCCATATGCGCTACCATCTACGCAAACCAATGCGTGCATGTAGTTTCTAATTGCATTACGGCTTACTGTAGGCTAGCTTTATCGTTTTTAAGGGAACGTTATTACGTTATGTTCGCCTTATGGCATGAGCCGTCCGTCTGTCGTCTGCCTGTGACGTTGTTGCGCGCTACCTACAAGGTTGAACTTTTCGGCAATATTTTGCACCACCCAATAGCTTATGGACTTAAGCAGTTTGCAAAATTACAATTTTAAAAAATTCAAGGGTTCTCACGCAAGTTAGAATGAAGGGGGTATGAGTCCCTGAGTCCCTGAGCTATGAGCTATTAGGTGGTGGAAAATACTGACGAAAAGTTCAGCCCTCTGACGCTGGTTTTACCTGAAACCAAACAGATATGGATGTAATATATTATTTTTTGAATAAGGGAATACCATCTTTTTCTTTTATGCATTCATTATTTTGTCTACTGTGTGTCTCGAATAAACTTGAGTTGAGAGTTGAGAGAGTTCGGTTGCGGTACTTCGATATCAACAAACTTAACGCTCAATTTTGCGCAGTTTGGAACTGAAACTGTTCTGCACAATAAAGAGTGACACGTAGATGAACATTATCCCCATCCCTACTCCGTCCCCGCTGCCCTCATCCTCATCCCGCGGTTCCCGTGGTATTATTGCATTGCTCATCCCCGTGTCACTCTACTGCGCAACAAAAAGCTTGCGGATTAGAAAACGATGTCTTCATCCGCGCCAGCTAAAATACATCAGTGAAAACACTGGAACGCCAAAATAAACGTCGCATGTTAAGCCTAACAGATGCATGTAGCATGACTGCTTGCCTGTCGGTCTTGTGTGAATATAGAGCTAGCTGTTAGTTCTTCTGTCTGACCGTCTTTTCGTCTGTCTTCTCCTTTCTTTGTATAAACTACATGTCCGAGCTAAAGTGATTTTCGGTCTACCTTCTCCCGCCGACAGTTGGTGAGGTATTTGTTTGGTCGACTTTGTTACGACGCTTGTTTTGTTGTGTACAATACATCTAAAATGGCGGTGTTCGCACCACTTGTTCGATTTGATAACGACACGATGGTGCAGTCACTGGAAATCAGACTGAAGAATATTGTCAATTTTAGACCTATATGATCAATGCCAAAGCCAAATTTGGTCGAAAATCGCGACTTTTGCCGCGCGATGATATGCATAAGCGCGGCTCTAGCTGTCATGCGGTGTCCGTCTGTCCGTCTGTCTGTCACGTTCGTGGATCATGTCAAAACGAATAAACATATCTTCGAATTTTTTTTAACCGTCGGGTAGGGTAGCTTTACGATTCTAGTTTTTTCCATACCAAACGGGATGGCGACATTCCAACGGGAACCCCCTAACGGGGGCGTCAAATGCAGGTGGGGTATAGGCATAAATCGCGATTCTGGTCTAATAGCTGGCTATCGAAGTTTGCTGGACGTGCGAAGTGCCAAAAACGACCGACGACGAAGCTGAGTATATGACACAGTCGGCCATGCACCACTGGCTATTGGTCGATTGCTAGACGTGCGAACTACGAAGTGACAAAACAGTTACCGATGACCATGCAGTGCAGATCGCACAGTCGGCGACGCAACAGCGAATGTTTTGACGGCCTGCAGCATGGACGAATACAGCGAAGAGAAGAGAAGAGAACAGAATTTAATTGTACGCAGTGGTATATCTGAAGCCGAAACAACTAATAATAAAAGACTGCGCTCGACGTTTTGTATTGAAGCTATACAGACACGAAGCATCGCGCGGCCGCTTTGCGACAGCAGAGCTTCTTGTTATCTCACTTAGGGAGTCCCCGTCGGAACACTGCCATAACGGTTTGGTTTGGAAAAACTACAATGGTCTGGCTACCCGATTGTGGAAAAATTTTGAAGACACGTTTATTCGTTTCTACCGAATACACAAACGTGACAGACAGGCGGCAGACGGACAGACAGACAGACGGACACCGAACGACGGCACGGACCGCGCTTAGCATAGCATCGTGCGGAAAACAGGCTGGAGACGCCCGTGATAACGACTGAAAGTCAACTTACCGACGACTGCAAAAGCTGGTTGTGGCGGACGCTGAAGCGTGCAGAATGCGCCCGGTGTGAACGACAGCGGGAGTGGCACTGCGTGCGTCGCAGCGTATGGTGTCTTCCAGTGATTGCTGCTGCTGCTGGTGCTGCTTCAGCTGCTGACAAGACCGGTATCACCGCCCGGAATCAGTCGTGATACTGCTGACTGGCCCTCGGGAGCAGTCGACGCCGGCGCCTGCACGCACGCGATGAACGCTGACAAGTTGCTGGGCGTAGGTTGCAGTCGGTCGCCGACGCAGTCCGTCGAAGAACAGTCGGCACCGAAACGAAGAAGCCGCGGCAGTGCTATGAACAGACGTGGACGCTACGGATACCATCAATTATCCGCCGCTGGAACTGGAAACGGACTAATCGACTTGCAGCGGACGTCTGCAACGGACTTGGCGTGTCGTCGGCGGTCAATACACGCGATATATTCGCCAGACTCATCGCCGTATCGAGACGGTGCACCGTCAGGTCGTGTCACCCGCGGCCGGACAGGCTCCGTTGTGTCCGTCACGCCAGCTACGCCAAGCTCTGTTTCGGTCGATTTCTTTTCTAGCCCAATTGAAACACTCACGTTTTAACAGCCGACGACGCGGTTGTTAAAACAATATTGTGAATGTAAAACAGAAAATATTAGGGTGACGTAAAGTCAGAAGACTGCAAGGTCACCTAAAAACCCGTTCACACTATGATGCATTGCATCCTGCATGCAGGATGCATTGCATTGCATCACAGTTTAATATGACAATGATTAACTAAAATTAAACTTAAAATTAAAAGTCTTACATCATTACAAACATTTACGATCATATCTTCGTCAGAACAAGAAACTTAGCAATTGTCTTACAGGTCGCTCTCCGCATCATATAATAGTCGTTCTAGTCGAACACTGCTCACATCTGACGTCCAATCGTTGTCATTGACTTCGTGTATGCTGATGCTGTATTTTTGGCAGCGTGATGCTATGCAAACGCGGCATGTCGTCATGCGGTGTCTGTACGTCTGTCTGTCTGTCCGTCCATGTGTCTGTCACGTTTGTGGATCATGTCAAAACGAATAAGCATATCATCAAAAAATTTTCACCGTCGGGTAGCCACGCCATTCTAGTTTTTCCGTGCCAAACGACATAGCAATATTCCGACGGGAACCCCCCTGGCGGGGGCGTCGAATGCAGGTGAGGTAGGCAGAAATCGCGATTCTGAGCCTATATCTGGCTTGACTGCCTGTGTTAACGCTGCAGCAGGCAGGTGTTGTAAACGCGGTCGCCGGTGGGCGGCCACTGTCTCGCAAGTTATGACACATCGCTGGTAGTAAGCGGCGGTGTTGATTGCCGGAGAAGACGACGAAGTGTTTATGACAAGAAGTCTCAACGTTACGCCAAAGATAACAGAACAGCGCATTTAACTGCACGCAGTGACAAATCTTTAGCGTACGTAGCTTAATAATAAAAGACTCTACTTCACGTTTTGTATTGTTGAAGCTAACTACTGACAGACACGAAGCACCGCACGGCCTCTTTGCGACAGCAGAGCTACTTGTTGAGATAAAGACACTGAAACCGTTTATAGTACCTGACATGACCTTAAAATGTCACTCAAGATCATTAGCAATGTCAGCCTTCGTTGGATCGCCTGGACTTGTCAACTGTTATAAACAAAGTGCGATATCCGGAATCTGTTGTTCACAATCGTTGTTTCCGTTGTGTTGACGATGCCAAAGTCGAACAGGAGGCGGGTCTGCAGCTTTGTTGGCAGTGCGAAATTTACTCGTTTTATTGCCGTGCGATGCTATCGCGGCTATTGCCGTCACCCGGTGTCCGTCCGTCTGTCTGTCCGTCACGTTCCGGAGTTGTACCAAAACGAATAAAGATATCTTCGAAATTTTTTCACCGTCGGGTAGCGACACCATTCTAGTTTTCCCATAGCAAAGGGGGTGCCGATATTCCGACGGGAACCCCCATAACGGGAGCGTCGAATGCAAGAGGGTATGATAAAATGCCGATTTTTTTTCACAAATATCTCGCTGTATCTCAGAAACGGTTATACTTAGATGGGCATATGCAGCGAGACAATTTGTAAGCATCGAATTCTCTTTCCATCCATACAACATTTAATGTGATTGTCCCAGAGGCGTCCCCAGGGGAAACAAAAATGTGGTAAAAATAGCGATTTTTGGACTTAAGCATTGACTTAAGCATCGTATAGCTCGGAAACTATTGAAGATAGATAGGTACATGCTGCGAGGGGTTTGGCAAGCACTGAATTGTCTTTCCACCCATGCAACATATTGCGTGATAGTCGCAGG
>Ga0209149_1001261_pt1 | contig 12503 bp, 8 predicted proteins | sample WorMetTyACAVOLI2_FD_187423 | JGI IMG/M metagenome (GOLD analysis project Ga0209149, IMG submission 187423) | Marine gutless worms symbiont microbial communities from Max Planck institute for Marine Microbiology, Germany - Olavius algarvensis... ... | reverse complement strand
ACCCGACTGGACTGCTGCTGTAGGGCCGACGAGATGTTGTCGCGGATACGTCTGACTTTGTCGACGAAAAACTGGCTAAACTTGTCGACCAGATCAGCGCATTCCGCGTCGTCGTAGACGACCTTCCGTCGGCTGTGCAGTAGTGTCTGCGCTGTGCGCCATGTTGCCCGGATGTCGCCGGACGCTTGCTCCAGTTGCGTCCTGATGTCAGTCCATTGTCCATTGTCAGCATTGTCAGCATTGTCAGTCCAAGTCCATTGTCAGCATAGCTCTATCTTGTACCACTTTCGAGTTATTTGACGTTAAGTAATATCATGGCCTTGAAATCTGGGTTAGAGGTCACTCTAGGTCACTCAAGATCATTGAAAATGGTACTATACGAAAGCCTGCGTAAGGTTTCCTATTCGCATTCCGTAGTATGTTGTATGTAAATCAGCGTACGACAGTCATTCTGTTGTGTCGACAGGTGTACGGACACGTCGGCGACTGCAGCGGCCGACGGTCGGGCGTCCAATCGACGCTACTCACCGACGGTAGCGATGGCGGCGGTGGTGGTATGCCCGCCGGTGGCGACGGGACCGTGTCGATCGGTTCGTCGTCGTCGTCGTCTCGTGGAGGGTCTCTGTCGCCGCGGGAGGCCAACACGCACCTTCGCAGCTCCAAGGCGGTCGACGGGCAGCGATCGGAGCCTGCCGAGCGAGTCTGTATCGTCAGCGGCGACGTCAGAACGACACGCAACTGGTACGGGTTTCTGCGCAACTTGTCGCTGGAAGCCGGCGGCGGATATCGTTTCATCTTCACTTATCCATTTTCCATGCAGGTTCGTGATCTGTCCACATTTGTGCCAAACGCTGCATGTATTTACCATCTTTTCTGTACGTTTTTGACCACTGTAGATTAACTTTACATTTTTACCCTGTTTAATTTGTTTTAATCGGCACATAGCTATGCTATCGTTCGAACGTAGTCGCCCGGCTGTCTCGAAATGTACGCATTTTCGCTGCTGCGTCAGGCCTATATTAGACGAAATGTGCGGCGTCAAATACGGTCATTCTAGTTTTGGTTTTACGCGAATAGATACATGTTCGCGATGATATGCGCCAAAAACGATTTTCACATTTCCGTCGCAGTAAGCTTGACCTCTAAACTGCTCTGCCAGTTACTTCTTACGTGGGTAATCTTTCATCTAAGATTGAACGTTCTATGGTTTTCCGTTTTAGAAATAACGGTGGCACGGGACAGACGGACGGACGGGACGGATGGGGTGCAACACGTAATGTGGCATCGTAGGGGAAAGTTGCATAATAAACGTTTATATGCATACATAGGCGTACATACAGGGTGGCGCATAAAAAGTGGACTATTTTATTTCACTGCCTTAAACGTGTATACCACGTACATGTACAGTATCTAAAACATTAATCAAAATGTTGTTCAGTCTGTTCAGCGTTCGCTGCAATAACTTAAGCCAGTCGTTCCAGAAACAGTCTGATTGCCCGCTCAATCAAATCCGTCAGACGCAAATCATATTTAGGCTAGTTATGACATCATGAATGACGCCACAAAGAATATTTAACATGAACAATATTGCAAAGAATATTAATTCTTTATCATCTCCGGATCCTATATCTGGCATCTACATTCTACGAGAATGAAATCATAGTTGAGCAACAAATTACGTAAATTATGTTCACAGACTGCATGGTGATCCATTTTTTTCTGCGCCACTCTGTACAAATTATTGTAATCAAGAACATCAATACGCTTCTCAAGTAGACACCGCAGAACAGAAGAACTTGTACAAGTCGTGGTTACAGCGTGGCAGTGCTGAGTACTGTAAAACTGTTTGCGACAATGTTTTAGTATTCGTGGCTAAAGCCGCATAGAAATGTGCACATTGTGCCGCGTGTGAATTAATCATGCGAGGAGGCCTGGGTTACGACCATTTTCGGTCACCTGCAGTGCGTCGTCAGGCGCAAGGAAGCCGTTATTGCCACGCGTTGCAAAGTGATGTACCGAGGTGTCGAAGCTCACGCTCGCCGCCTGCAAATGGCACGAACTATCGACCGATCAAATCAATGATGTCGTCGATGAGTCTCTTATCGATTTCTCGTCATGCGTCAATCGCGCGACGCCGCTTTAATGCCTGTCGATATGCGGCGATAAAGTCGTCGATCTTGCGACGAACATTGCCGCTAATATCGGCCGACGCGGAATTATTATTTTAATGCGCCATCGATTGCCTTCTACGGCTCCGTCGTGCGATACATAAAAGACAAGACACTCTGCAGTGTCAACGCAGTTTGTTTATAATGTCGGTTTAATTGTAGTGAATCGTTTTGGGTCTGTTTTGTAAGCCTTGGGTGAATAACTCACACTAGTACCGAAGGGTTTAACCCTTTACTCCTCACAGGTAATTATAGTGCCGCATCGAATAATATGAAGTTGGTACACTGGCCGTTGATGGGTGGGCTGTTACATTTGGTACAACGAGGAGGGGACTGGGCGGGGCCGCAGCCCGCCCAGGTCCCTCCTCGCTGTACCAAATGTAACAGCCCACCCATCAACGGCCAGTATACCAATCGCCATATTGATATATAATGGCCCGTTGCTCTGCGGTTTTAATGTGCCCATTAAAGGGTTAATAGATATTAAATATCATGGGCATTGCCGGTTTCTGGATAGCCTCGAGTTGGCGTGTCTTGGCTTCTGTTATAGCAGTAAAACGGTAGTGTAACAGTATACCAGTTCTCTCCATGGTCTTTTCACTCCCGGGAACGAAAGTGCAGAGGAACGAAAAGGCCAGTTACCTCGTTACACACTCCAAGAGAGGTGCTAACTGGTATAACATAACATAATCAGTGAAACATTTGGTTACGGCGACGGCATTGAGTGCAGAATGCAACCGCTTGTCTTGTGCATAGAGCAAAGCGGCAAGACCACGTTATTCACCAGTTTGGAAAGAGCTTCATTGGTAACGGTTCAACGGTTGTCAGTCTCAGACGTTGCCTAACCGTGGCTTCGTTCTGCAGAATGCAACGCCTGGACAACCTCGTCTTGATGATAGAAGCTGTACGCTTGCAGGGCTGCGTTTGTGGAACAGTTTTCTTCACTGCTGCTCGGCGTTTAGACATTGGATTAACTGAATTCATATGATTGCTGGATTGCTGATTTCGACTGAGATTGTGGCGCATGGCGCAGTGTATGTGGTGACTATTTGTTTTAGTGCACGGTGCAGAAATGTCTTACTTACTTTCAGTGAAATACGACCTGCTGTAACTCGGTGGCGGCGTTGTGTTGTAGATCCAAAAGATCGTTCTGTACTCGGAAGACGACGTGCACCTGCTCGACTGGGAACAGTCTTGCTGGGACAAAGAAGCGATCATCTCTTCCGAGCGCTATTTCGACCATATCCTCGACATGGGCATCCGATCGACGTGGACCGGCTGCTCGCTCAACCAGACCCCGAATCACTCTTCCGGCGGCGACGGTGGCAGCGGCTTGTTGTCTGTCGGCGTCGCCGGCGATCTGGCTACCAACGCCGAGGTACCGGTTTCGACAGGCATCGACTCCAGTAGCGTCAACCTCACCTGCCGCGGAGTACGCCGCTACGACACGCCGCGAAAGGTGATCCGTTTTTTTGCCGCGCGACGAGAATGCGGTGTCCGTCTGTCAGTCCGTCTGTCACGTTCATGAATTGTGTTGAAACGAATAAATACATTCTCAAACTGTTCTCACCATTCTAGCTTTTTTCGTACCAAACGGTATGGCAATATTTAGACGGGGACCCCTTAACGGAGGCGTTGAATGCAGACGAGGTGTAAAAAAATCTTGATTTCAGACCAATATATCGCTTTACCTCAGAAATAAGACCTTCACTGGCTACGAGTGCCTGAGCGTGTGAAGTTCAAGCTGTGCGTGCTCATGCACCGTTGCCTTACTGGAGCGGCGCCGCGATATTTGACAGAGCTGGCAGTGCCTATCGCCAGTACTGCACGTCGTCGTCTGCGCTCGGTGTCATCTGCTGACCTTGTCGTGCCTTCAACTCGCCGTTCAACTATCGGTGACCGTGCGTTCGCTGTTGCCGGTCCACGAGCGTGGAACAGCCTACCATCTGACATTCGAATGTCTACACCATCATTCGACACTTTTAAGAAACATCTGAAATCCTACCTCTTTCAACTGTAGAGCTTGTGACTACGTGTACATTGACTATGTTAGGCGCTCTAGAAGTAGTTCATGCCGCTTACTGTGCCCTATAAATTGTCAAACTTACATTACATCACAAGACAGGACCCAGATTAACTGGACAGAGAAAAAACAGCAAATTTAGGACACTGTTATACTGACGCATGGCGGTAATGAATGAATGACATTGTTGTTGTTGGACAGATGTACATGGCACTATCAAATTGCCGAAGCAACGGTTACGGGTTGCGTCTTCGCTACCGTCTCGAGGTGTTCGGCTACGCTAGCGACGACCTCTGTGCTTCTAGCGCGGTCCCGCTGCTCGCCGTCAGCCGCCGACGATCAGTCGCCGTCCAACCCGTCGCCGCCGAGCGCTCGTCGACAGTCGATCGGCTGGCGGTCGCTGTCGTCTTCCGGTACGAGCAGTGCAAGAACGCCGGCGGCCTGGCAGTCGTTCTGTCGCTTTCCGCACTCTTGACGTCGCTGCAAACTTGGAAACGATAACGATAACGCAAACGTCACGCGACTGTCTGGCGCTATAAAGCCACGTTGCTGTACGACATATTTCTTGGCGTTCCGTGACATCAAGCCACCGTCAAACAGTTTACGTCGGATAAGACAAACCGCTGAAATTAAGTTGCCGAATGGTCCCTGACATTTCATAAGCATTGCTGGAAGTTACACTTACTGTTATTGGCATTTCTACGAGCAGACTGAAGCGCACTGTACGTATATCTAAGTGGCGCAAAAAAACGACAGAAGACGCGAGCATGAATGATATTAACCCTTTAGAATTCAGAGGCAATTATAGTGCTACATCGAATAATATGAAGTTGGTACAATGGCCGTCGATGGGTGGGCTGTTACATTTGTTACAGCGAGGAGGGGACTGGGCGGGGCTACAGCCCGCCTTGTTCTCTCATCGCTGTACCAAATGTAACAGACCACCCATCAACGGCCCGTGTACCAATCACCGTAATGACCGTATTGCTGTATAATGGTCCTTTGATCTGCGGATTTAATGTGTCCTTAAAGGGTTAATATGATGCTAGCTACAGAATCGGTCGGCGGATTATGTTAGCGTGGAAAGACGTCGCAGTTGCAGTCGCCATCATACTATAGGTTAGCCTAGCGCCGCCCATGCTATTGACGTCGACGTCGCCACACGACGTAGGCATAAATCGAACGGCGCCAGGATATTTGTCGAGAGTAACAGACATTCCTTGTTCGGCGCGATTAGTCCACATCCTACGTCGTTTGTTAACCGGTCGACTTTCTTTCACTAATTTGCTCGCAGGCCGAAAATCCCCAGCCATCTACTCGCCACCTTCCTTTTTAAAGTAGACGCCAACCCGTTGCCGTTCTTAGATGTGAAACATCTTGGTAGTTTCCTTTGATGCCGGGGTGAGACACCGAGAGTTGACGGGAGAGAAGGGACGCTGACGCCGGAGGTCGGACGTAACCAGTAGGCTAATCCAGTAGGTGGCGCTTAATGCAAGAGACACAGCTGCGTAAACGATGTTTAAATGCAAGACAAACAAGCGGTGTGGCCGCCCCGCTGGGTTCGGCCGACACGGTATCCCCCGACCGCCTACAACCCTGACCTTTGACCTTGAAACTGGTATGGGAGTCGCATCTAAGGTGGGGAATCTTCCTTCCAAATACGGGCACGCTAGGCCTTTGGGTTCTCGAATTATTCGTTATGTACGCGACTGACGGACCGACACAGACAGACGGACATACAGACGGACGGACAAAAGCAACGCTTATTGCCCCCTTCTCTACGGACCGGGGGCATAATAAACGGTATATGCTTCAGTATTTCACTTGTCAATGCGTAGATCGAACATATCGACGCCATTACAGGTAGCTCACGTTACGAGAAGAACAACGATACAGAAAAAAAGAAGATCTGTAGCCCCATAGGCCAACACGATATGCTCTCATTCCTGTCTATTGTTGCAGTTCGTGTTGCTACTCTAATGCATTTGCCACGTGTAAGATGAGTTGACTTTGTAACCTTGAATTTTGACTTTTTAACTGTACAATTCTCAGTATGTAATACTTCGTGGTCACAACGTTGCCGCGAAATTAAATCGTCTGTTAATGGTTATGACATGTCGCATGAGGCCTCATGACCTCGACATTCCTTCCTTTCATCCAATTCCTTATTTGCCAAAACAAGTACAATAAAATACGTGTTAGAACAAGTAGAAATGGGCAGGACAATATGTGCCTGCTGTTATAACTTATTCTCAATTTTGCCAGTGTTATCTTGAACTACATTTGTTTTGGATGGTGTCTATACCAAATTTAACTTCGTATGCCACAAAGCCATTTCTTTCTTGAATTATACGTCCCGATGCCACACACTGAGTGACACATGTCACGAGGTCAACTCGTATGACATCTGGAACTCTGCCTAGGACAGATCTCGAAAGTCAATAGCCAACAGTTTTCAAGACTTGACTCAAAACGTCGCTGTTTAATGTAGCTTCAGTTTTATCTTTCTACAGGTTTTCGTTCTCGAGTTAGGTGTAGATGTGGGACAGACAGAGAGACGGACAGACAAACAGACAATGCGGTATGGTATAGTAGAGTTTAACGTCCCACTCGACACATTATAGGTCATTTTGGAACGCGGGCCACATAACAATGTGGCACAAGCATGTACTTGCAAAACAACGTCATGACTTTTATTTGAATCCGTTTCTGGCAGCATCATCAGCGACAGCGTGCAAAATACTACATATCGTCTCACGCTTCTGTCAGTGTGCCCAGTCCTCTTCGCAGCCGACTTTCAAGTGACGACGTGTCTCGTCGCAGGTCGTGTGTTCCAGTTACCAATATGTCCCGCAATCAGCTTCTGCACCATCGCCGTCCCTTGTTACGCCTAGGGAGATTTATTGCCGTGCGTCAACGCTAAAGCATGCGAAAATTACTCGACGCTGCGGCGTCGATAAGAGGGTTACGCGACCGACGACCACAAGCGCGCCCTTTGGCGACTTTATCACTTGACGAACGTTGTTGCTTTCGCGCGTCTTTCAGCCATACTCGTCACCAGTAGAGTGACATAGCGCAACAACAGTGTTTTTATTGTTCTTCAGAAATTGTGCATGGCGTAGAGTTACGACGTTGTTGTTAGAACGCACATTATTATCATTTATTATTATTATTATTACTATTACTATTACCTCGTTAGATTATCTTCGGCCACTGTCCGTCGTCGTTTGTTTTCCTGTACCCGGTTTCATGTTCTTGTACAGTTTCCTGCCGCTTATCGTGTTATTGAAATGAATACGATCAAATGCAGTTGTTGTTATAAGTTTACATTAAAATGCGTTCTGCTTTGTCGACGTCAGATTTGCTTAGACAAAATTATTACCTCGAAATCGTCCAGCACTGCATGCAGACGATTCAGTAGTAACTTATCTTTTTTTCGTATGGAAATGATGTTAATTGAAACGAATGAAACTGTCTAATAATGCTACTGTGCACGGCGACAGTGTTTCAACATAAACCTGTCACCCTCCGATACTGTTAGCGTACAACAGAGGCCCAATTCTCAAAAGTTCCTAAGTCAGACTTACTGACTTAGGCTTAATATTTTCCTAGGAAAAACTTAGGAAAAACTTAGGACAATTCCTAGGCCTAATTCTCAGAAATTCTTAGAAAAAAAACTTAGGAAAAACTTAATAAAATCTTAGGAACGTTTGAGAATTTGGCCTCATGCTTAGAAGCTGCTGGCCGTCTGTGAATCTAATTCACTGTGTTCCTTTGACTTACGCCTACATTTACAACATTGGAGTTTTTTTTGCCAGAATCACGAAGAAACAGAACCAGAACGAATAAATCAACAAGTGTTGCCCGGCGCCATTGATGTATTTACCAGGCACAGCAAACCTCGCCCGCGCCACTACAATGTGCTGCCACCTGGCGAATTGACTGGCATCATCATAGAGCCATTGCCAGTCTATCTGGAAGATCTGAAAGTTTCGCAACGATAGCTGTAACCATTTTCCCGCCTGTTTCGTGATAACAAACAAAGTTATATAGTAAGTAACAAATGATTAAAAAGTTACACGTGGGACCGAAAAAACACCTCGCCCGCTCGCCGGCTATCGCCTGTTGTAAATGCAAGTCATTGTGTAAGTGAAAACAAGTAGTTCTGCTGTCGCAGAGAGGCTGCGCGATGCTTCGTGTCTGTCAGTAGTTAGCTTCGTTGCTTCAGTAGTACAATACCTCGAGCGCAGTTTTTTTATTATTATTTACTTCGCCTTAAGATTTACTAGTGCGTACAATTCGATTCTGTTCTGTTGTCTTCGGAGTAACGTCGAACCTTGATGCTGTCATACATACGATTCACGGTCGACCGTGATTGTGTATAGTGCGAGACCGCGCTTGGTCGGTCTCGCACTGTAGAGCCACGGCGACGGTGACTGGTTATCGCGCGTGGCGCTTGGTGGTCCAATGTCCGCATATTCGCAGTAAACGAAAAGCCGGCCGCACGTGCGATCTACAAACCACGGTGCAGCAGCTATTGATCGCAATTCGATATTTTAGCCTACCCTACCTGCATTCGACGCCCCCATTAGGGGGGTTCCTGTCGGAATACTTCCATGCAGTTTGGTACAGAAAATTAGAATGGTTTGGCTACCGGAAGGTAAAATTTTTTTGGAAGATATCTTTATTCGTTTCGACAGAATGTACGAACGTGACGGTCGGACGGACAGACGCACAGACGGACGGACACCGCATGACGGCATAGGCCGCGCTTATGCATAGCATGGCGCGGCAACAAACGCCGGAAATTCGTCCCTGATTGACATTTTTGTCGACTTTAGAGATAGGCTTATGCGAGCGAGCGACCGCAGAAAGACATTTCCGTTTCGAAGAATCAACAACTGCATTTTTGTGCAGTACGAATTTACCTACAATTATAACAGATCTTTCTCATGGCGGTAGCACAGTATAACAAAGGGTATATACTGGGCGGTAGCCTTATTAGTTTTATGGATAGCTAGTAGTAGGCTAGCAGTAACAGTAGCAATTTAGTTGCATCTTGGCTACACCGACCAAATTCATTTAGCAGATTTTTCAGTTCCTATATGGGATCAGTCCAAGCGAGGCTGCGGTGGGTAAAAACGGCGATTTATGTAGTTTTCGTGACAATGTCTCGGAAGCGGTAGATGACGTGGTTCAGGTTACTAATAGGAATAGGAAATCGGGTAGTACAGGCTGTCGATTTGTACCAGTTTTGAGGACCTTGAGTGACCTTGGATGACCTTGAACGGTCGTAAACGCGTCATTAGGTTACTCTGCAGCCTGCCGTTTAAAGACGTGTAAATGAAGACAGACCCACAGTATATATCAGCAGCAGAAACGTGGATTTATAGATGGATAAATCGTACATAAATTCGCAGAAATAGTCGCACTCAGAGACAACGGAACCGTTTACAGTACCCGAAGATCACTCAATGTCATTGGCAACGCCATCCTACGTTAGATCGCCTGGCCGTCTATCAGAGACCAGAAAAATAGGTTACACTTATTTTTAGATGAAAATAGCTGAAGCTATCTTGAAGCTCGATCGACGTCGTTGACAGTGGCACAATTTAATAGGCCACATATAACTTTCTATCCGTAGGTCTGTAGTAACAATGTTCCTATCTTGTATCGTTTCTGAAATACACAACGTTAAACAATGGCGGACTCTTGAAATCTGAGTTAAGAGTCATTTAAGGTCATTGAAAATGGTACCATTCGGTAGATTATATACGACTTTCTATCAGTCTGCCATTGAACGTATAGCTCTGTATTTTACCACTTTCGAGTTACTCGATGTTAAAATATGTTAAAATATAAAAGTACCTTGAAATCTAGGTTATGGTCATTGAAGGTCATTGGAAATTACACCATTCGATAGGTCGCATATGAGTTCTTATTGGCGTTCCACAGTAACTATGGCGCTATCTCGTATCGTTTCCGAGATATTAAACGTCGAATAATGTCGCGCCACTGAAGTATGGGTGAACCGTCATTGAAGGTAATTAAAAACGGCGCCATTTGATAGATCATATACGACTTCCTATCAGTCTGCCGTTGTAAGTATACCTCTATCTTGTACCGTTTTAGAGATTGTGACGTTGAAGAATATCATTGAATTCAAGGTTACACGCACACATACATTGACCCGGGACTATTTATTTATTTATTATATAACATCGTACTCGTGGTACAACGAAGAAAACTAGAAGGCACTCGGTGGAGCGCATATACCTCCGACAAAGGTTATCCGATGGCTCAGCCAGGTATACAATATCGGAGAAAGCAATCCGGTTCCGGCATCCGGACTATATAATCCGGATCGGGCTCAAGAGTTAATCAGTTCATCCATGTCCCGACATCTGTCGACATGCAACATTTCATCCAAATCCATGCACGCGTTTTTGAGTAATCTTGCTAACAAACAGACAGACAAACGCGGGCAAACGTATATACCTCCTCCTTTGTCGGAGGTAATTAAGAAATGCCGCTGATAATATGGGTTTATCTTCACTCATTTCTGCACAGCGAGTCTCGGAAATGCTGTCCGAGAACCCTACGCGTTTCTCGCAATTTGGCGGCGATCGCCTCCAGCGGTCTCGCCAGTGGAGCCGAAAATATATCATGGTCGAGCTAGATCGTGTCAGTGTTGCACTGGCCGACTTGGCTGCCTATAGAAGACTTGCAGCGTATTGCATTAGCATGCATCGGGCGTTGCTGACTGACAGCGAAAGGTACGTGGTCACCGACTGACGGCTGGCCACGGATCTGTGGGTGGCTCATCGAAGTAAAGCATTGCGCCGTAATCGAATTGGCGTAGTTCCTGGGAACACAGACATATACACACCACGCGTCGACGACTATTTGACAGCAGGTCGCAATATTATTAACGCGGGGTTAGAATGTCGCGGCGGGCGTCGGCTGGTGCTGCGGGCAGAAATTGGCGCGGACGGTCGACGGCCGGAAGGTGCTGTTTTCGTCGTATTAGGCGGTGCGTTTAGCACAGCTGACCGGATGGGCCAGCCTCCAGGTGTCGCACTAGCGACACGGCATACAAAACACGGTGCCCGACCACCCGCCGCGACAGCAGCGCCCTAATTCGTTGCAATCAATATTGCATGACAGATTCGATTTCCCGGCGTGATCAACGTCATCCGAAGGCACGCGGCGACGCAGACTAGACTCGGGCGATGGCGGTGGACAACGAGATGGACTGTCTAATACACTTTGTCCGGCACCAGCTCCGCCCCGGCAGGCACCTTTGCCGCGTCTGCAGCCGTATGGCATCGGCATTACCAAGATAGGAAAGGCAAGGGCGGCTGTTTGGAAGGCAGCTGAAGCCACACGTGGTCTATATGTGATGGATGAGTCGATGAATTTTTTTAGACGATAGTTCCACTCACGCGCCAACCTCGTTCTGTATAGTCACTCCCATCACATGTTTTTTTATTACGTAATTCTTTTGCATCGTCACTATTATCGCCATTCGTCATTCGTCTGTCCTATACTTCAAGGATATAACATGTTTGGCCTTCACATCTGGCTTAACCGATTGAAGACAATTTCTTCTGAGTAGTTGGTAGGTTTTAGTAGCATATAAATACGGAATACTGACTTTTGTCTGAAATATAGCTGGGTGGAATTGGACACAGCCATTGAGTGACAAGCGTGAGCTGTGCCAAAACGGCGGATTTTTTGTCGTATTCAGTTATTGTATAGTTTTGTTACCTTCGCCAAGATCAAATTGATTTGTCTGTCATTCGTTCTGTTCGTGACTGCAGAATTACTGCAAAAAATAATCAGCCGATTTCATCAAAACTCGTTGTTATGATTGACTGGGCCTACAAGTCGAAAGAACTGATCAACTTTTGGTGGTGATCGGGTCCCGGATACGGATTCCGGATTAATTTTCCACTTCCCTTACCATTGCAGAATCGGGGATTTTAGGAGATGTATTAGCATTTATCATATACAGTCACTGGCCGATTTTCACGATACTTTGGCGCTACTACTACTAGACAAGGTAATGAATCCACAAAATTTTGGGAGCGGTCCGACAAACATCCGGATCCAAAGCCGGATTAATCCGAAAATGTGGATTCGAATTCCCCATCACTTTTGGCTGAAGTTAGACAGCTGGCGGAGGTCTGCACTCTCTGAGCACAGTCTAGTTACCTGCGCCAACGAATTTGGAGGAGGTTACGTTTTTGGTTCTGTTTGCGTGTTTTTATGTCTGTCAGCATGATTACTAGCAGATTTCATTGAAACTT
>Ga0209149_1001260_pt1 | contig 12504 bp, 11 predicted proteins | sample WorMetTyACAVOLI2_FD_187423 | JGI IMG/M metagenome (GOLD analysis project Ga0209149, IMG submission 187423) | Marine gutless worms symbiont microbial communities from Max Planck institute for Marine Microbiology, Germany - Olavius algarvensis... ... | reverse complement strand
CTGGAATCCATTTTCGATGAAAGTGGTGAGGGCAGCAACCTGATCACAAGTGCTTCGACCTTTCCGGAAACCAGCCTGGTCTGGACTGAGTAAACCTTCGACTGTGGGAGAAATGCGCTGGAGTGCCATTAAAGAAATCCCACAGTGAATTCCAGGCTGAATCATGCAGTTTTTTTTATCAGAATCTTAACTTTGTACCTAAACCCCATAATTTTATGTAAATTAACAGGCACTGTAAACAGCTAAACACTGAACGCTAAACATCAGAATTTCCTGCTTTGTAACAACAGTGAAATTACTGCACGCATTGCAGATTTATTTAAGTTTCTGTGAAGAAGCGTATGTCTTTCATTTTTCAAGGTAGTGCATCAACATAGGTGAATAGCAAATTCAATTATATATTTGTGGGCACTGGGCAGATAATCTCTGTCTGTGACAGTGAAAGAATTATTTAAATTGGACAGTATTTGTGAAAGTTCTGTGCAATGAAAAAGGGTCCAGTTTTTGGACTCACAGTGTAGTATGACGTCTGTATATTAGTGTTGCTTATACTGTGCATTATTTACTCTCAGTTATTCGACGAATTTACCCAAGAGATCCAGGTTTGTGTATTGCCCAGAACCCTCAAATGGGAGAATGCATACTTCAAAAATGCATCTTCTCTATATAGGTGTGAACTGTAACAGTATCTGGTGAAATTTTATTGCATCCAATTAAAGTTTTATATCAATTTGTACCCATCTAATGAAACATTTCCACGTTTGTGTACTTGAAGCTGCCTCGTGTCTTTCAGTTTTGTGACGTTTAACTGCATTTCAGCCACGTAAATCTTAGGTTTGAAAGTGACTGTGTGATTTTGACATTGGTGATAGAAAAAAGCGACACGACTGCGGAAAAGATCATTAATAATGATGACTCTGCAGAAGAAAATATGCAAATGACATTAGCTGAATTCAGTAAGTTTTTTCTCTTACTCGACACAGAGGTACCAGTCGGGGCCTCACGAAAACTCTGTTAGTGCCTATCGCATTCGTGCACAAGCCCACATCACCTTTGCAACACACATATACACAGTCTAATTACACTAAGTGTAGCAGTAATATATTGAGATTAACATATACCAAGCAGACTTCCCAGCCAATAGCAGTAAAAGTGCACTGGACTCTAACTCAACAGAGCCTTAGCACTGGAGCGACTAATAAGCGTAGATGATGCGTGATCACCTCTGAAGGAGATAGAAGTGAAACAGTTTCATAACGTTTGCTTAACTTCTGAATGGACGTAAAGCACAACGCAACTCAGGGTTGGTTGGAGTTTAACGGCACTTGCAGCACAAAAAGACTTTATCGTGCTCTGCAGAAATTAAAGTTTGTTAAACAGTTTTATTTGATTTAGGAAGTTAAAGATATATTGCTTAGAGGCATTGATGAAAATGTGAGAGAGCTGAGAATGTTGATAATATTTTTCTCTAACTTATTTGTATACAGTGCATGTAGTTAAGATGTGTTCAACTGTTAAGAGGCATTTACCATGGTCACAGGTACGGTGTTGTTCTTTATAACGCAACTCGACATATAAACAAGGACCACAACATGCAACAGTTGCATCTACGTGCATGTATCAAGTGCTGCAACACAAATTAAACACAATGGCAACAAATAGCAGCATGGCCAGGACAAACAAATTCAACATTCAGTATACAAATTATCATAACAATCATAATTTTAAGAAAGGCCAACATACGTGCAATTCATGCGTCTGTATGTAAACTTAAAAAACAAACTGAAGGGCCAAAAAGGTGTAAATAGAAACCAAAGCATTACCTCCATGACAATGAAATACCGGCAGGGCACGTGCAGTCGAACGGTTTTTCTGTTCAAACGATCTTAATTTTCTGCCTGCCGAATTTCAACTTTATCGGTGCAGGGGGTGTGGAACTGTAGCCATCTAAACAATCTACATTGGGTATTTTGCCCATAAATTTGCCAACAAGTGGAAATCCGCTGGGCAACTTTTACAATTTGTTGCAACACTGATCGTACCGTAGATCTGTTCCAGAACACCATATTTCACTTTTATATGTAGAGAAATGTGAGTTAATGGCCGGAAAATCATCAGAATTTGGAATTTTTGGTATAACTTTGTCACAAAATCCCTTACGCAACTGTTACGAAATATTGCACGGGAAACAAACCTTAAGTCTACTCCTGTATGCCAAATTTCACCATTATCGGTATACAACCCCTAAAATTTTGGGATTTTTAAAATAGATTTGCCTCTAAGGGGAAATTCTGGGAATGCATGGAAAAACTTCAATACATGTGTACAACAACTAGAAACATTCCCCTATACAAAGGCACCAAAATTCTTTTGAAAATCACACTGCTTAATAGCATTTCTGTTAGTACAAACTCCATAATCTGAACTGTGACAAACAAACAAAACATCATCTTTTCGTCCGCAGCCAGAGTATGACGTTATCACCCCCACTACACTTAGATAGAGAAGGTCCATTCCACTTTTTACACCCCTAATTTTTTTGAATCCAATCAGTAGTTTCGCTGTTAGGAGCTACTGAAAATTTATGGGAAGATGCTACCATCGAAGGCAACTTGGTTGTCTTTCGACTGAAAGTGACAGAAGTAAAACCGCAATGGTTTCCTATAAAGATGCACAAACACTGAAAATTTTGTAAAAATAAAATCGTGCAAGCAATTCACCAAACATGGGCAAATTTATTGGCAAAATTGCAACTATTGATGGTCTGGGGCTGTAATCTCGCATTTCTGCACCAGTAAGTTGAAATTTGGCACACAGAGTGAACCTAGCGGTGCCAAGTATCACATTCATCAGTACTATTGTAGGCAGTACTGCCAGTAACAAAAAGACAAAAGCAACAACATATTACAACCGTAAGCAATCTCGATATAACCACTAACAGTAGCTTAAAAATGCCAGGCTATAGTTACTAAAAGGTACGTCGGCATCTATTTAAAATTACAGTAAAAATGCGTTGGCAAAAAGACGGCTTTGTTGGTTGATTCTTGCACAGCAAACTACACTGTTACTACAGAGTACTAAACGTGGTATTTTGCCTGTATGAATATTTTTGTGCACCAATCGACTGATTCTAATAATGATATTCAGCAGTACTAGCTGATCAAAAAAACAGTTGTAGATAGATGGTGGTGGCTGCCACCTCTACTACAATACCAAAGGATATGAAACGTGCATGCAGTATAGACATTTAACCAATCGACTGTATTCTACATCTACTGATTGCAGCAGCTCAAGTACAGTGTTGTATGCAATACATGAATGCTCACAGAAAAAGTTACAGCTAAACAGCTGCCACTCAGACAGTGGTCCAGAAGATACCTTAATAGTGACAACTGAAAGCAATTTAAATTACGTGGATAAATGTCCAAGCATCGATGAATGTAAGAACAAGGATTGTAATTAACAGAAACTGAAATTATTGGGTATCAAAACGAGAGGAAAGTAAAAAAAGACCAGAGTAGATCGTAGCAAGAAAGTATAACAGTCTAACGCCTTGCAAAGTTGTGTATTACGTCTTATTCGAGCAGCATTACAGCTGCCTGTGTTGCGTACACACTTCTCTCTGCTGTTATGTGAACCTGCAGCTGACCGCAATTATTCCTGTGAAATCACGTGTTCATCAATAAATCACGCCAATAACTCTCCCGCTTGCATATAAGCGCCTTTCGTTCCAGTGCCATGCAGCTGCCTCACAGCCTCAGTTGGGCTCTTAACGGCCTCACTGCTTACCATCAACTCTTCTTTATGCATGATGCAAGAAACTATTACCAGGAAGACAGACAGTACAGGAACTTAGCTAGGTTCACGACCAGAGGCTAGCGACATCAGACGCCACAGCTTACGTTTCGTCTGGGTCGACAGCCAGATAAAGACAATATAACAACATACAAGCAAGAGACGGTGAAACAAACACAACACTTCCGTGTATCTAGTGCGGTGGTGTCGGCTAACAGAAAAATCAAAGAATCGCTCGCCACCATTAGTGTTAAGTAACTTCATCGTTGACGGCACACCACGACCAAGACCCACCACTGTTCCACGACAGCCATCGGCACAGAGCACCGCACATCGCCGACTCACAACCCCAAGAATTTGGGACTCGACGATCGTGCGGCGCTGTGGCCAGCAGACCTGTGAAACAGTGCCACCATGGTGGGAGCAGTCGTGGTGGCAGGCTAAATCTCAGCCAACCGCCGGAGGCTCGAGAGCAAACAGAGCGTAGGTTAGGTTGTAATTCTTGATCTGGCAGAGCTGATAATCAAGACGACGATACATCTTGCTCCATGGTGAATTGCGTACAGGGAAATGAGCATGAGCTGCACACGATGCCTGAAATACAACCATCAACCTTGCAATACAGTGACATATCACCATGCTGTCCAGTTGTGACAATGTGACCGTATCAGGTAAGCATCTTTAAGACTGCTTATGCCACCCTGCTTGTGAATACATTTATTATCAACTTATTTACTGCTGCTGTCCTGCTTCACAGATGACAAAAAACAGTTTGCCATCAGGACATTTGCTTCAGACAATAAGTAACTACTGAACGCATTTCTACTCCGCAGTCAATCACAGCGCATGCTTAGGGCTAGACCAAAACCAAGAATTCACAGAAAATATGAATTATGTTGTTTGCTGTAATGTTTCACATGTGCTGGATTTTTGTGACAAAATCCATAAGTTTCTGATGTCAAACGTTACAAACTGGACGGAAAATGGCTGCCATGATAATTGATTTGGAGCAGTGACGTAACGACATCGTTTATTTGTACTTAATGACAAAAGCCTAGTCAACGACATCACACACATTGTGTCTGTGCTGACGTAATCAAATCTACACGGTGAGGCATAATTACTGGACCCCCCGACTTTAACTGGCATAACTTAGTAAATATGGAGTTTATTTGAAGAAAAATTTCAGACAATATAGCCAAGGAAATGCTGAATCTGCAAGCTTGAAAGTAATTTGTCTTTGGATTAAATGTTCTTTGCCAGCAGCAGCCTAAAGAGGACATCAGCAAAAGGGCTGTTACAGCAATGCAATATTTACCATTAAGATTAATATTTAAAATTTTAATTAAATGCTAGCCAGTGAGTATAAAGTGTGAAGCACTTTTAAAGAAGGTATTTCATGACACAGTAAAAACATTTGAGAGAAAATGACAGCAGTTGCATCACTGACTCGTGTCTGATCGACCACAAACTGCCCACACAGCTGCAAAGATCACCAAAGTTAAAGACCCTGCACTGATTTTTCGATCAGTGTCTTTAACCCAGTAAGGATTCATCTTCTGCCAAAAATATTTTGAGCAGGCATCTTTGTCCACAATTTTTACTCAGTCACAACCATTTAATGAGATGTTTATCTTCAACGGTAAATTGCATTACCGGTACTGTAATAACACTAACTGACATCCACTTTAAACTGTTGCTAGTAAAGAATATGTAATCAAATAAAAATATTTTAGGCTTGCAGATTCAGCATTCCCTCAGCTATATTGTGTGAAATTTTTATGCAAGTAAACCACATATTGGCCAAGTTACGCCACTTCAAGCTTGGGGGTCCGGTCTTCTTCTTCTTCTCGTATGCGTGTCATTTACCATAATTGGTCAGCCACGAAACAGCGTCCTCATCCGCAGAGTGTAGCCGAGATAAGCCACCATTCAGTTTTGTCAGGGGACAGGATTCGACAATGTGAGACATCGTCTGGGTACGCCACAAAGACACAGATTAGTGTCTGTAAGTCGCCATTTCCTTCTGCAGGCACCGCAGTGTCCCTGTTCCGTGCGAAAACGGTTCAGCAGACCACTGTTGCAGAGGGGGGTCCGGTAATTATTCCTCACCGTGTATATTATAAATAATGTTTTTTTTGTAAATAACTAATGTACTCGACTGTTTATAGTGTCACTACAATATCCATCTTCCCATAACGTTGCCAAATAGCAAACACGGTCACCAAGCCACAAACACAGCTGATCAAAAGCATCACCTTGCTGCGGCACGGTACATTAGTATTAAAATAGACACTTTACCTTCCTAGTCCTATATAAGCACCACACACAGCACACAGACACATGCGACAGTTTGTGTATTTAGAAAGTGCAATCACAGAAGACTCAAATGTCATGAGGAAGTGAAGCGGCGAATAGCCATTGGAAAAGAAGCATTCAATTAACGTGGAGAATTACTGAGAGAAAAGATGAAGTTAGTTAATATATACATTCAACAACTGATCGAAGAGGCCTTGGAAAATACGGAAGACGGAGTGAACGTCAATGGATTGTTGGTGAAAGCCGTGCGATTTGCTGATGATCAGGCGATGGTGTCAAGTAGTAACTGCTGGGCTCCAAAGGATAATAGATGCACTGAACGAAACATCAAACGACTAAATTAACTTCAAAAAGACAAAAGTTATGAGAGTATGTAAAACTGGAGGAAATAAAATGAAGATCACGATAAACGGGCACAGAGTGGAACAAGTGCGACAAGTTTATGTATTTAGGAAGTGTAATCACAGAAGACTGTAAATGTCATGAGGAAGTGAAACGTCGAATAGCCATTGGAAAAGAAGCATTCAGTAAACGAGAAGAATTACTGAGAGAAAAGATGAAGTTACAGTTAAAGAAAAGAATAGTAAAGTCTCTGATTTGGAGTACGGTATTGTATGCCGCAGAAACATGGACGTTGAGGAAAGTGGACATTCAATGACTGGAATCGTTTGAAATGTGGATCTGGAGAAAGTTAATGAAAATCAGTTGGACTGAACACCGATCCAATCAAGAGGTTTTGGACATGGTGGATGAAAACAGAAGCTTCATGAACACCATTCGACAAAGACAGAAAATTTGGTTAGGTCATGTTGTATAACTGTATTACTACATATCGGTGTGCATTGTGCTAGTAGGGTTGCACAGCACGTGAATTTAACCATCACATCAGCACTTCAAACATCTCTCGACAGAAACCATTTTAACTTCCAGCAGAATTCAAAATGACTTTATGTGCCCAAGGCAAACTCTCCAGCGCACTGGTCCCCATCAACAGCTTCAGCACCAGGCAGCTTTACTGTCTACCCTGCATGAAAGAAGATAAGCTGACGTAAATACATAACTGAGGGACTGTTTGCATCAATGATTAGATGACCGCAGGTTAATACCTCGTTGCTGAACAGTGTGAAGAGAAACTTGCCGGGCTTGAAGATATCAATCACTGAAGAGATCAGAGCATCATAGGTTTCCTGACATCAAAAAAAACACACATGGCAACTATACAATAAGGATGTGTGAAATGGATTTTTAAAATTTCTATTCGGTTTCCGCACAAATCCCTACTAAATAAACATAATCTTCTTCTTCTTCTCGTATGCGTGTCAGGAACCATAACTGGTCAGTCACGAAACAGCGTCCTCATCCGCAGAGTGTAGCCAAGATAAGCCGCCATTCAGTTTTGTCAGTGGACAGGATTCGACAATGTGAGACATCGTCTGGGTCTCGCCACAAGGACACAGATCAGTGTCTGTAAGTCGCCATTTCCTTCTGCAGGCACCGCAGTACACTATTAGCACAACGTATATGCGACGTTAATTCTAAAGAGCTAATTACACTGTGTGTGCACGCCAAAAAATGAAACACACGTAATCTTGAATATCTGGTAGAGTTGTAAGTCTATTGCAGTGAAATTTAGCACGTGATATCCTGATGGCCTTAGCTAGTAAAAACGTAGATATTTTGCCACCTCACCTTAGTCATGTTTCTATACTACCTGACATTACACAAAAACTGCAAACTTATGTTGTCTTCGTCTCAATAGTGTGAGTGTCCCGGAAAAGAACTGGTTTTGGTGTGTAACTGGTTCCAAAAAGAGCCGGTTGTGTGTCCAGGTCACAGTAGGTGCTAAATTTCATTTTCATAGACTTACAAACTGTACAAGACATTCAAGATTATGCAAGTCTCATATTTCTGGCACACATTGTACATCTAATTAATATTTATACTTATGATATATATATATATATATATATATATATTTCTGCATGAAACAGAATGTGCTTTGACACAGGCAGCCGAGCATCTGGAAGGACATCCTGCCTTTCAACATACCACTTCAAAGCAACGTCTAGACGTTTCTTATGAGATCTTTTGGTAGACCACAATCTTACCCACGTAAACTGGGAAACTGGCTGTTACAACAGTTTGTTCAGGTACAATATGTAATACAATTTATATGACTCAAAACACAATCAACAGCACTGATTGAGATGCTGACAAAATATTCAGCGACACGGTACAATAACAGAAGTAAAGTTATAAGAGTAAAAACAAGAGGTCAAAGTAATTGGACAAAAAGCGCCTCACGGGGGGCCTATTCCCCGGTTAGGGGTCACCCCAGGGGTCGAAAGTTGTACCACTGAATTCCTGGGGTAGGGTTTCCTATTAGTGTTCCATAGTAAATATAGACCTAGGATGCACGTTTGGCCACAGTGCACGCGCGTGACAACCAACCAACCAACGACGTCACGACACAGCGTTTTACTAACGTAAAGTGAGGCGCTTAAAAATTCAAATTATGACAGGTTCAAATCACTTACTCACCTGTGGGACATTAGTTTCAAAGCTGACATAGGAGAATTCTTCCTCAGGAGTTATGTGAATCGTGATGTAGCAACCCTGACAACATACAAATCATTGTCAACATCAATCACTGATGAGTTGCCTTAGACTGCGACACACTGTACTGTAATTCACGACAATGTTTCAATATTAGTAATAACTGCAGTTTAAACTTTAGCTGTCGTAATGTGATTTGGAGTCATTATCGCTCCAATGTTTTTCCTGACTTGAAATCCAAAATAGATGTGTTGAAGGTGATGCTCAGACAGGACAACCGAACTACAGTGTATATTTGCTTGTAATAAGCTAGAGACTTTCATTCAATTTGTTTGCACACAGTAGTGTCTATTGTTCTTATATGCTTAATCTTGTGAGTTGTACCTTGTTTACAAATTGATACTAATAAACAACTAAAACACAACAGCAATAAAATATAAAGTTTATGATAAGAAGAAACACATATTGTTTTACTTATATTCTGCTCATGAATTTAGTTGCTCACAAACAATCAAAACAGGTACAAAGGTCGAATTTCAGTCCTTCTGTTTTTGGACAGTTGCAGCAACATGTTTTTCAATAATGCCACACAAAGTTGCTTCAGAGGAAGAAGGGCATCCAGCCTGTAAAAAATGCCGAGTCAGCAATCTTTAAAGCTTTCTTTGGAGATGCTTGCAGAACCAATGCTTAGGCATTGGTAAACAAGGTAAACAAGGAACACGTGGACGACAAAACGATTATGCGTGTGTGCTGAAGCTGCTCAAACAGCAAAATTGATCTACTGTAAACAAAAACTGTAAAAAATGGCAAAAACTAAAAACCAGTAAAACCAATACTCATGGCAAGATAAAAAAAATCAGAAATCCATAGAGAAGGCATTGTAATTGTTTCAGAGGTCTCCAGTGCAAAGAATTTGTGAAACATAAATGATCTGGCTCCATGCATAATTAATCGCTGTACTACATACATCAGGCAAGATTCCATTCTGCGTAATTAATCGCTGTACTACATACATCAGGCAAGATTCCATTCTGCATAATTACTCACTGTACTACACACACCAGGCAAGATTCCATTCTGCATAATTAATCGCTGTACTACATACATCAGGCAAGATTCCATTCATCGAGTATCCACATGGATCAAAGAGGTAGTCATCGATGACAGTTCCTGGGATTAGATTATTGATTCCCGTCTTCTACAAGTCACACACAACAATATGCTCATATTTAGACATTGCTGATGGCTAGGGGATCGGACTAGCAATTGAGAGGTAGTTGATAATCATGTGACAACTTGGACAAATTGTTCACATACTTGCCTGTGTCACCAGGCAGTATAACATGGTACGGGGCAGTCATGCTGTGCAGCTGGGAACGTAAATATGAGGTAGAAAGTAATGGCAGCTTACCGACGAGTTCATGACTTACCGTAAAATCTTGCACATAATACGTACAATTTTGACCTAATATGCACATTTGAGAAAGGAATTTGTATTATATACATGTAATAAATTCTTTGAAAAATTACCGTGATGCTAAATTAGGTCTATGCAATTCACAACTAAAGACTCTCATCCTATGCCGACGTGCTAGAGCACACATCACACACTGCATACATCAAAGACAGCTTTTCCATCTCGTCTTCATCAGTCATGCGTTAACTGCTCACTCGACCGTCTATAAGAGGCAACGCTAGACCAATAGCAAATGTTTTGGAGAGATTCTACAACACATATTCTACAATGAGCCAATGACGTCAGTCCTATACAGCTTCTGTAGTCTGTAGCTTCTTCCAACAAGATGACGTATCAGCAAATGTGCTGAGGCATATGGGAACAGAGCACCTGCGCGTCAGTTCGATGGCAATCAAGTTACAATGTTGCCCTCACCCGCCGTGATGCTCTAAATTGGCTTAATACTCGTGGCTTTGAGCACCTACTGCACCCTCAGGCAGCAATGTAAAGAACTAAAAAGTGCATTGAATGGTTAGATTCCATGTTTCTTTATTTGCAGCTTGTATCTCTACACGAACATATAAACTAATTACAATAAATGGCATCAAATTTACTCCAGATAATAAGTTTAGTCCTTAACTATTTAAGTTTAGACCTTAGTTTAGCCCTTGCTGTACATACTGGGAGACAGCAGCCTGCAGGTCAACGCCATTCTTCTCTCTTGATTGTGCTTCATGCCATAGAATGTGAATTGTCTTCCAAGTCTCTTACATAAATCATTAATCACAACTGACTGTCAGCATGACACAGCATGTTTAGTTACCCTGGTGAGTTCTGCTGCTGTCAGTCCATAGTCCCGCGTGAACATGTTCATCACATCTGTGTCGATGTCCACCATCAGCAGGTAAACGAGCATGTCAAGGAATATTTCACAAGTTAAATTGCTCTCACGACCTTCTAGCACAACAGCAGATTCGCAGCAAGATTTGCTGTATTAATTGCTTTAGGCTATTCTATGTTTTTAAGCCCCGCCATTACGTGCGGTCTTTACATGCTGTCCTTTCCATATGCTAATATAATATGCTAATTATTCAAGTAATGCAAATTACGCCACCCATTTATCTGTTGTCAATGCAGGGCTGACTGGCCCAGCAGCGCAACAGTCAGACCACTGGCAGCCCAGATGTTTCCTCCCCCATGAACAACTTCACTCCGGTAAAATGATTATCCCAGAAAGCACTTTTCACAGTTCGAATGTATGGAATAATTTGCGGAACTTTGTAATAGACTCGAGTTTGTTAACTCGTTTATGAATCCGTTCGACAGACGCTGGGCTAACCAATAAGTTAAGTTCAACTAGAAGGCATGGTATGGTATAGCAGAGTTTAACGTCCCACTCGACACATTATAGGTCATTTCAGAGACGATTTTACGGGTGACATGACCCAACCAACAGTGCCATAGCACTGAAGGACAATGGTTAGTCAACCAGATTAAGGGCCAATCCCACCAGGCTCAGCTCACTAAAAGGTAAAGAGAAGGATGTGAACAAAAAATTTTTTGTATCTATATAGCACCGTTAAGACCGAAGACACAGAGGCGCTTGGAAGACAGAGAGCTAAACCAAGCAAGATCAAAGCCTGATACAGTCAACTGACCTGTAAGAACTGCTTGTATCTTTGTGCACCATTGTAATAGTACACAATACTGTAGCACAGAGACAGTTTTTATTTATATTTCCCTTCCTCCAGACCAACATCACATCTCAGATGTGGCCAACTGGAGGCAAGAGGGGGTACTGGAAGGCTAACTGATTGTTAAAAGTCAGTCATATGTTACTTTATTAAGTCAATATAACATGAAATAATAAGTTATGCAACATACACAGAGAAATAGAGGCCTTTGCCTGTGTCACTAGGGGCCAGTGTCTGAAATTCTCAATATGATACGATATGAACAGATTTTGTCCACTGACCTAATCCTGACTATTTAAATCAGTCTAGTAGTTTCTCAGAATGAAAGTCTACTAAACAATTAAGGTATATTTTGATATGTTTGCACACACAATATAAATAAACAAGGATATTTCCAGCGTTTGATCAGGCTGGCTAACTCCAATCATGTCAATGGTGAACAGATACCTAAAAACAACACTCAAAATAAGAGGTCATATAGCATAACACAGTGACCCGACATATGGCTGTGACATTTACCTTAAACAACACATAGCCCACATATACTTAGCCCACCACTGCTACGACTGACATCCAGGAAGCCGCTGTGGCTAGATTTGCAACCAGTTGACATCAAAAGTCGATGGAGGCATAACTGGAAGTCGGCTCAGGTGGTCAATTCTCACCTAGTGTGTGACCCCACAA
>Ga0209149_1001259_pt1 | contig 12509 bp, 5 predicted proteins | sample WorMetTyACAVOLI2_FD_187423 | JGI IMG/M metagenome (GOLD analysis project Ga0209149, IMG submission 187423) | Marine gutless worms symbiont microbial communities from Max Planck institute for Marine Microbiology, Germany - Olavius algarvensis... ... | reverse complement strand
TTCTTACTACTATGATCTAGCTGTGCAGAATGTTAAATTTTCCTTCTAATTTCTGATTACTATAAAATTTAAGCAAAACAACTTTTTGGGTCTATTTGCCAACTTCATGTCACTCATATTTGCAAATGAAAGTATATACAGAAAATCTGTGATGTAATTTTTACAGTTATTTTAGTATTCTGTTAATTTCTTGTTTTATTGCAGCTTGTATCTATTGTTGCCAACTTAGAATGTGTTCAGACTGGAACATTATAAGATTTTTCAAAGTTTTTAATTTTCTTTTTTGACTGTGGTTTCTTTATTGTTAGTTATAAGATTTAAGGCAAATTATTTGCGTTGTTTTTATCGTACGTCAGCATACTGACGCGCGATATTGATATAGCAAAGCTTTCCATCCGTCTGTTCGTCTGTCCGTCTGTCCGTTACCTTCCGGTATCAGATGAAAACGGCTTAACATATCGTCACAGTTTTTTCACTGTATGGTAGCCCAATCATTCTAGTTTTACCAGCATCAAACATCTTCATGAAATTCCGATGGGGTCACCCTCTGTGGGGGTGCTAAATACAGGTGGGGTATAAAAAGTTTGCAATTTACTACCAATAAGTCGCTATATCTCGCAAACGATACAAGATATCGCCATAGTTACTACAGAAGGCGAATAGGAACTCGTATGCGATCTATCAAATGGTGCCATTACCAATGACCTTGAACGAACCCTAACCCTGTTTTCAAGGTCACATCACTCTTTGACGCTAAATATCTCACAAACGGCTACAGATACAGCCATAGTTACTATAGAAGGCGAATACGAAACCGCACCCAAGCTTTTGAATGGCACCATTTTCAATAACCGTGAGTGACCTGTAAGCCAGATTTCAAGTCACGGTATTATTCAACGTCAAATAACTTGCAAATGGTACAAGATGGAGCTATAGTTACAATGGCGGACTAACAGAAAGTCATACATGGTCTATCGAACTGCGCCATTTTCTATTTCAAGTCACGGTATTATTCAACGTCAAATAACTTGCAAATGGTACAAGATGGAGCTATAGTTACAATGGCGGACTAACAGAAAGTCATACATGGTCTATCGAACTGCGCCATTTTCAATGACCTTGAAGGACCCCAAACCCAGATTTTAAGGTCAGACCACTCTTTGACGCTAAATATCTCACAAACGGCTACAGATACGGCCATAGTTACTATAGAAGGCGAATATGAAACCGCACCATAGCTTTCGAATGGCACCAGTTTCAATGACCTTGAGTGACCTCTATGCCAGATTTCAAGGTCGTGTATTATTCAACGTCAAAAACTCGCAAATGGTACAAGATAGAGCTATAGTTACAATGGCGGACTAATATGTAAATGGTCTATCAAACCGCGCCATTTTCAATGACCTTGAAGGACCCCAAACCGAGATTTCAAGATATCATTCTTTGACGCTGATATCTCCAAAATGTCTACAGATACGACCATAGTTACTATGGAAGGCGAATGGGAAACTGTACCCAAGCTTTCAAATGGTACCACTTTCAATGACCTTGAGTGACCTCTAACCCACATTTCAAGGTCGTGATAATATTTAACGTCAAATAACTTGACTAGTAGTAAGTCGTGTATGATCTGTCCAATGGTTCCTTTTCCAATGATCTTGAGTGACCCTTAACCTAGGTTTCAAGGTCACGGTGTAATATTTAGGCCTATGAATGCCCTCAATGTATTGTGTGCGCAACTGACGCGCGATTCATTTGCGATAGCTAAGTTCTTGTATGTTCATGTTTCTGTTCCTGTTTTCTGTAGGCGATTATATGAAACTGTTCATAAAACAAAATATAACTGAGAGCAAATCACACATGTATCACATGTATCCATTTTGGCCACTAGTGGTAGTTATCGGATTGTAAAAAAGTCCGTAGTTCTAGTGTTAATGATTAAAACTGAATGCCCAGCAGAAACTTCTACTCAACTCGTCCCATAATTGAGTGCAGTTTCCGCTATGCATTGGGCTTAAGAAAGATGAATTTAAAAGTTTTTAATTTAATTTTTTAACTATAGTTATTTTATTGTTAGTTACTGATTTGTTAACCATTTTAATATTTGCTGGTGTCAGGCTGCAGTGTGGCTATCTGTCGATGCCGAACGCCGTGATGCACAGTGTGACGTGGACCGACATGAACATGTTGGATCTCGGCGAGGATCGTAACCCGCCCACAGACTACGAGTTTAACTTCAAAGCCAGTCAGTCTCAGTCAGATTGTTTATAACCCTGCTTTATTGTGCCGGCGTCGCGTAGTGGTAACGCATTGGACTCGATCAACGTAGTTATTCTACGCCGGGCCCGGTTAGTGCCTGGATGGGTGACTGTCTTTGGACGAGTAAACCACCTCGGCACAGAACTAGGCACCCAGGTTGGCTCAGCCTGAGCCATCCCTCCGTGGGTAGGCAAGAGTGAGTTCCGGCCACTGCTAGGGAAGAAACTGCAAGTCCTGCCTAACGGTAAGCCCTGTGACCAGGACTGCTGACATACTGGCCTATAGTTGGTTGAAGGCACTGGCTGTTGACGGAGCCGGCCATCTGGCTGATGTAGGTCATATGCTAGCTTAATTGTGTCAATCATCGCCGGCTCAAAGCACCAACAGGGGATGAGCTCCCTCGCAACGGACCTTAGCTGATTTTGCAAAATCTTCTTTATTGTGCACTTCTACTACTATTATTACTACATTATTACTGTTATTAAGCCACTGCTCGGGAATGCAGGGGATTATTGCGGTGGTGTTGTCCTTCTATTCGTCTCTTTGTCTATTCGTCTGTTTTTCTGTTTGTTCTTTTATTCATCTGTCTCCTGTGAAATTTGTTAAGTCATTCACTAGGTGGCAGCATCTGGTGGCAAACTGTTAGTAACAGCTTTGTCTCAGTAGTCAAGCAGTTTGTTGGTCATGGATTCACATTGTTACTCACATGAGTCACTGGCTGATGTCATTGGGAAGGATGTACTTCCAAAATTGCTCTCAGGTGGCAGAAAGTGCATGCAATGTTAAAAGGCCTGTGTTTAATTATGACCACATTTGTTGTGACGTGACTATTGTTTTGTTTACATGCAATGTAGCATTGTAATAGGCCTTATTAGAGTCATCAATATTTCATGTCATAATCGCAGTTAGGCCTATAACTTTGGTTATGGGTAAAATATCGTACGAAGATAAAGCTCGGACCGAGACATTGCGGAAACTTGGTTTTGGATACCGAACAATTGTTGTAAAATTTCCGGGAAAAGGTTGGAAGGGTTGGTTTGCTCAGTGAAAGCAGTCTGTAAACGGGCTGATGAGCGTGGGTCAGCAACGGAACAAAAGCCAGGTAGCAGTTGCCCGAAAAACAGCATGAACAGAGGAAAATGTTAGATACCTTAAGCTGTTGATTAGCAAAAATTGAACATAGACTTTGATGCTGCGCCACTTCACCAAATATTAAGTTAATTGAGTAAAATTAAACTGACTTGTGAAGGCATATGTGATAAATAAATGTGGAAAATTTTGTATTAAAATATTCTTGCATTATATGGATATTGCGATTTTCGCGTTGGGATATTTTATTTGCCTCACCCTCTATATCTTATTAAGCTAAATATGACTGATGTTAGTTTTGTCAGTTTTGAAGTAGATGTAGTTGAGTGATAAGACTACATTGTTAAATGACGTGTCCGTAGATGGTAAGATGTATCATGTGCGAGTCGAGTCCCACACAGTGTTTCGCTACTACCTACATGAGGACTGGCGCTCAGTTGTCTTTGAACAAGTCTCGACATATGACGTTAACGGTGTCAAGGGCTACGGCATTTTTGAATTCCTCTACCGGTCTGTGATCTTGCCTTGCTTTTGAGTTTCTGATTTTGTCTTTGGTCTGCTTTTCACTTTTTAAGATGCAGTATGGCATAAAGATATAACGGTTTCCTCTACTGCAGAGCCTTGGACTTAGATATGTGTCTGCATAGGACCAGTGAACATCTTGCAATGAAATTCCGCTGGATCATCTCGATTGTAGAAACAAGACTATTAATTAGTGTTTTCGACATTTAGAAAGTCATGACCGCAGCACCTTAAATACCAAAACCGGATATTAAAAAAAATAATAATATAAGTTATAATATTGCATTATTTTTGCTGAAGAATAAATATAATTTCCGTAAAGTAGTCAGCATAAGGTAGTGGTCGTGGCACCATCTAAGTTATTTACTGATTGACAGTCACATTGTGCTGATGTTTAATAACCTCCAGCACCATTTACACTTGGCACAGAAAGTCCTCTGGATCATCGTAATTGCAGCAATAGTGTTGGCTGCGTTCATAAAGTTACATGTTTCTATGTTATTTTTGCTGAAAAAAAGATATAATTTGAGTGTGATAAGTTACATAAAGTAAGGCAGTAGTATGGTGGTTTGGTAGCCTGTCACATACCTAGTTATGGTTTTATTATGGTGTATACTTTAAAGCTTTATTGTAAATGGACGTGTGTCATAGTCATCCACGTGGGTCTCCTGTGAAGCCGCAGCTGACTTTACAGTGGCTCCGGGAACCAGCTGAAGTGGGACAGGCAGAGGCTGGTGCATTGGCGTTGAAGTTTAGTCAGCATGGCTGTGCCAGCAGTCGATTGGTCGGCGGCAAAGGATGCGAGCTGGCTCTGCTTACACAACTCAAGTCTGATGTAATACTTCAAGCTAGGTTTCTTATTTGTCTCTAGGTTCACACATTCCTGGAAATTTTTACACTGTTGCATGAGTGAGCATTAAAAATGTAATGTTTGCATTGTTATACTATTTGCTATTATGATAAAATCCCGTCTAATTTTCTGATTTTATGGTTTTTTACACATGTGATCTGTAAGAAATATTGCCGTAACATCACAAAGAATTTCCTCCTCTTTGGAAAGAGTTTTTGGAGATCTTTTAAGTAAAAAAACTGAGAGTAAGAAAATCACTTATTTAATAAAAGTTTCAGATAGTTAGTGTAAGAATTAGGTGTTGTCCAATGTTTAAGGCTGTGGACTGTAACTTGGCAACCAGACTTGGATTCTCAGTGATCTTTATATGTTGTGACTGGTTAGGAAAGACATTTGGCTGAAATTGCCAAAAGAGTCTCATCTTACAGCAAGGCATGTCTGAGCCACTGGGAGGGCAGAGTAGTAAAAACAATGCAAGACACTTTATCATTATTCTACATGCATTTATAATGCACGCACATTCAGTAGTGGTACTGAATAAGAGGTGCTGGCAGTCACTAGTTGGGCAGCATGGTAAGGCTGTTGATGGGCTGTTTGAAAAGGTGAGTTTTCAGACGGTGTTTGAAGGTGTCGAAAGTGGGTGAATATCTGATGTTAAGAGGTAGTGCATTCCAGACTGTAGGAGCTAAGTAACTAAACAATCTTTTACCGAATTCGGTGAAAATCGCAGCACTTCAAGGAAAAATTGATTAGTCGACCGTAGAGTGCGTGTAGGGGTGAAATGGTGTAGTAGTGTGCGCAGATGAGCAAGTTGACTGGTGGTGAGTAATTTGTATATGAGACAAGCTAACTTAAAGGTTATTCTAGAGTTAACAGGTAGCCATTGTAGTTCACAGAGAAGAGCAGTGGCCGGTAGTTGTGAAAGATTGGGTAAGACTATGCGAGCAGCTGAGGTTTGCACACGCTGTAATTTTTTGATGTTGGTGGAACCGTGGATAAGGGAGTTAGCACAGTTGATACTTTTTTGCCACGCGATGCTATGCATAAGCGCTGCCTAAGCCGTCATGCTGTGTCTGTCCGTCCGTCTGTGTGTCTGTCACATTCGTGGATCATGTCAAAACAAATAAACATATCGTCAAAATTTTTTCACCATCTTGTAGCCACACCATTCTAGTTTCTCCGTACCAAACGGGGTGGCGATATTTCAATGTGAACCCCCCTTAACGGGGGCGTCAAATGCAGGTGGGGTAGGCAGAAATCGCAATTTAGAGCCTATATCTGGCTTTAGTGCCTGCTGTTAACGCTGCAACAAGCCAGGTGTTGTCAACAGAGTCGCTGATGGAGCACGGCCAGCATACCGCTAGTTGTGACACATCGCTGGTAGTAAGCGGCGGTGTTTTGCGAGAGAAGACAACAAATTGTTTATGACAAGAAGCCTCAATGTTATGCCAGAGACAACAGAACAGTGCATTTAACTGCACACAGTGATAAATCAGTAGACTCTACTCTACATTTTGTGCTGTTGAAGCTAACTACTGACAGACACGAAGCATCGCGCGGCCTCTTTGCGACAGCAGAGCTACTTGTTGGATAAGGGAAGCAGTTACCGTCTTGGCCATGGTTATCTGTGAGTGCCTGCCTGATGTGATCATATAATATCTTTAAATATATTTATTATATTGGTTACAAGTGTATGTTAAAAATGACAGTGTGAGCTGGAGAGCAAGGCTCAAAATGAAGCACTCGCAGCTGCCCCCCCCCCAAAATAAATTAAAACATCCTAATATTAATCGTGGTACGTACGTACCCGCGACGGAACCCGCGTCCGTGTGTCGCGGCAAAGCCGTGTGTGGCGAAGCTGCGGCTTGCCGCGGGCCACGCGGCGACTTGCGAGCCCGCGGCCGCATGCGGCAAAGCCGTGTCATGTCGCGGTTCGCCGCGTATAATCTAGTTAAAATTAAAATGAATGCTAAACATATACACTGTGCACACAGTGATAAGCTACGATAAGTGACTACAAAAGCAGTATACTAGAAACTTACAAATGAAACCAAGAGAAAGTGACAGATTCAGAAATAATCAATCATATTGATGGAACAGTTAAATCTGGCAAGAGAAGAAAAGTTGACTGCATTAGTAGTTCAACCATTCCAAATAATAATAATAATAATAATAACCAAGACAATGTTTATGGTGCTGTCATCATGGCAGAGCTATTGCGAGAGTTCACCGGTTCATTTGATGAATGTAGAATGGCGCCAAGCGGCCGCCGACCCAAGACCAAGCCAGACGACTTAGGCTGTGAGTCCGCCTATACAGGCTGCCAGAAACTACACCCACCATCGCCATTTATCATTATTACTCAGCCCGAAAGCTGATACTTATTTTACCGTCCCTCAGAGGGTAGAAGGCTGAGTCGACCTAGCTGGGTTGTTACATACCGAGATGGTTTACCCGTCCACAGACGGTCACCCATCCTGGTACTAACCGGGTCTGATGTAGCGCAACTATGTTGATCAAGGCCAACACGTTACCAGTAAGCCAAACCAAATGTCAGTAACTAACGATGCCTTGACAGCGCATGAGCAATGATGCTTGAAAGTCTTATAAGAATATGTCGTGAGATGATGTTTATTTTTATAGTTATGAATATCTTGGGTTGATGTAAATATGTCTATGATTTCTAGGAGTTTGAAGTACCCAGTGGATTTTGTCTTACAACTCGTGCATTTGATTGTCATGTTAAGGTAAATATTGTGTTTATGCCAGTGTTGTTTGTCATTAAATTACATTATTACTGAAAAATGTACAGCCGCATTTGTAAAAATAAGAAGCTGTCTTTTGGCAAAACCTTAAGACTTTTGTATCAATGTTGTTCATTATGCCTCCGTAAAGAGTTCATTAGGTATTCACTTTCGTCCATCTGTCTGTTGCATACATTGCGTTGCCGTTACTTATTTACTGGCTCATGAAGATTGCTGCCAAGCAGCACAGAAAAATGTAAAAAAAATCCCCAAACAAAAAAGCGTGCCAAAAGATTCATTATGCCTCCACCCCGTAAAGAGGTCATTAGGTATTGACCTCCGTCCATCTGTCTGTTGCATACATTGGGTTGCCATTACTTATTTACTGGCACATGAAGTTTGCTGCGAAGTGGCACAGAAATATGTCAAAAAATCCCCAACAAAAAAGACTGCCGAAAGATTTTAAAGCTGTCATCAGTTGCACAGTTTTATATGGTGCTGCTTAGAAAACAGACGAGCATTGTTTAAAACGCATCCCGGCCCAAAGCAGTAAGCCGTTTCGTAGTGATAATTGGACAGTGTGTCTATAGTGTTACTGTGCATCATTAGGGACCAGCCTAATTCACGATTTCACGGCCGTGACATTTTCCGTGAAATTGGCCTTCTGTGAATAACGCCCATTGCCATGTTCTGTGATTTTTCGTGAATTGTAACGGTTTTACTTTCATTTATAAAGGTTTTCAGAGTTTTATCAACAGCTTTTGTGCGGATTTTGCTGTTTGCTACATGTCACACTTCAGCACTAAGTAGTTGGCATGTATTCACTGTGTTACTTACTTACATCCAGTCTTGAGTCTTGACTTAGTACATTAATAACCATAATAAATATTCGTTGTTCAGAAATTTCAAATGTGCAATTCAACATTTCTTAGTTTGCATTAACATAGCACTTCGAAATAATGGCTGTGCTGCCCGTGAATTTTCCGTGAATTACTCAAACTTCTTTAGTGAATCTTCCGTGAAATTTGGCACATTTTAAAAACTCTACCATGAAATCGCGCATTTTTTCCCATAAGTTAGGTTGGTCCCTATGCATCATTTAGTAAAACTGGGACCAGCTGTAAAATTGTAACAGTACAAATTCACATGGAGTATTATTTTGATAGAGTAAAGCTGTGGTTCTAACTAACATAAAACTATAATAAATGAAAAATAAAACAGTTTTATTGCTGTTTTATTTTATTGTGACCATGGCTTAATATTAAGGCTAGTAACACTGGGATATTTCAGAGTTGTTTGAAGCTGGAACAAGCTGTGGACGAACTGAACAGAGTTGCTTGGTAAGAATTTAATCCAGAAAAATTAGTAAGTTAGTAATTGGATTAAAATGTTTTCTCATACAATAAAATTGGACAATTTTCAGGACATAAGTAGAATAATGTTTTTCTGATGTGTATCATCTAATGTCTTTTGATTATAATAATTTTTACATCTTTTACATGTTGATATATTTTGAGTGTGTTGTACACTATAGCCGAGTCTGAGGATATGCAGACCAATATATTCTGAGCTGGTCCCTGAGACCAGAACTGCAGAGGGTTGCAGCAGGAAGGGCATCTGGCGTAAAAATACCTTGGGCTGCATGGCTGTGCTTACTCTCACTCTCGTCTGTGTGGCTGCTGCAGGCCTGCTAGTGGTCATACAGTGAGAGGTGTGAGTGAGAGGAGACTAGAAATTAACCAAGGACCTCATCAAATCCAGAATTAGACAAGACAAAGGAAGCGTAGGTTCTTGTCCTCGGGTTCTTTATGTTTCTTTCAGCTGTATTCCACGGGCTATCCATTGGCATTAGACCCCGGAGGTGTACTGGGAGGCCTGGCAGAAAACGTTGGGAGTGCTCGTGAGGAATTAGAGGACGGTGAGGGTTGATTAATGTTTCTGAGAGTTCTGGTACCGGCTTACCTGGGTTGACCCAATAAAGGGCTGTTGAATTGGTGGCGATATCTTTTGGGGTCTTCAAATGCGGGGTTGTTGTTATTGAGATTTCTGACATTTAGCTGTTGTTATATTGTGCTGTTGCCAAACTGCTTTGTGTTGTATGACTGCACACAGTAGAAATTTATTATCTTAGGTTTAACTAGGGATGGGCATTTCGGTTAATTTGCTAACCAGTTTACTGAAAATACTAATACTAACCGGTTAGTAACCGGTTAATAACCGGTTAATAACCGGTTAATAACCGAAAACTGTAGCTTCACGAAGGCTGTCGCCAACTCGCTGTAAGGTAGGGTAGGGCTCAGCCTCAGAGGAGCGTATAAGATAACCTCCACAATTCGACAATGTGTCAAAACCACGATTGAATGAACTGAACGATGCTTTTGCTACAAACACTCGACAGTAAGTGACTAAATTGATAGTAATATTCTATTCATTTTCTAGATTTTTATTTTTTAGTCACGCCGCCATTTTGGCCGCCATTTTTGGTTTCGGTTTGGTTAATTTACTAACCAGCTATTTTTGGTTAACTGGTGAACCACGCCTATCCCTAGGTTTAACCCGTTTGATTCGTCGACCCTTTTGCCAGAAGATACAGAAGTATATTGCTATGGTTTCCATAGTTTGCAAGTAATGTATAAAAAACAATTTCAGCTCACCTACTGCATTGCAGTTTACAGTACTACAGATGGGATAGGTATGACTGTCAGTTGTGTGTGCAAAACTATGAACTGTGTATAATGTGTGTACAATTGAAATAGCAGTGTCAGCGTAGTCAAAGCTTTTATTTAGTGATAAATATAAACAGGGTGACCACTTGACTGGAAAACCTGGAAATGTCAGGGAATTTGACAGCTGTCAGGGAAATGTCAGGGATTTTACTAAAATTAGGGAAATGTCAGGGAAAAACCTTGTCAGGGAAAAGTTGCCTAAAACTGTTTATTGTAAGCTGCATATTTGCATCCATACAGGTATTTTGCATGAGTCTCTTCTGTGTTAAATATTAAATGTATTGTTTCAGATCATGCACTGTTGCATTCCTACCCCCGCCACTGACAGTGACACTAGTATGGGCATGATATAAGTAACACTTAACATGCCGAGTGCCGCGGAGGAGTGCTGCGAACTGTCAGGGAAATATCGGGAATTTCACATTGTCTGGAGAGTGGTCACCCTGTATAAAGGTTCTAAAATGTCATTTATTAGAAGTTGTGATGGTATTTTAGCACAAATCCTGAAGGCCTGCAGTCATCGTGTATAGCTACAGTCGAGGCGTTCACGAAGGCACCGATGTGTAGTGAAGTCCACAACGTTTTAGTCAGTCATTTATTGCAAGTGTTTGGTGATGACTATGACACAGTGCCGCTGGCTGTGAGATCATCGGCTTCTGGTATCTCTGCAACTCCAGACTTTGTTTTCTTTCATTTGGTTTTACTGCTAATACTCGATACAATACTCCATTCTATGATGTCTTATGTGTAAAATATGAAATATTTTTGTGAACTTTGATCCATCTAACAGTGTGCGGAGGAAGTATTTTCTGTCTGAACATTTTGTGCACATGTACTGTCTTATAAAGCAGTCACATGTCAATACCAACCATCCATTAAATTTCCGTATCCGATACTAATCTGATTATGTTAATGTAGCCTTCGTATCCATGGCAGGGTTTCTGCAACTTCTGGAAATACTGGAAATCTACTGGAATTTGAAATACCTTCTGGAAATACTGGAAATCTCCTGGAATTTAATTGCTCCTGCTGGAAATTTCTGTGTAATAAATCTATGATCGATGTTTTGTAGCTATGTTCCAGTAATTGGGAAACTGGTTGGCACAGTTTATTAACTTTTTTCTTATGCTAGCTACATTTACCTGGCAAACAGGATCACTGTGATCTCAGGGATTAGCGACACGGCCCAATAGTTGTCAACTAAAACTAAGTAAGGCCAAGTAAAGTTCATCGGGTAAACAGGATCAGCATGTGCACTGAGCCATCACCGTGTAAAATCTTCAGTCAATCAGTCAATCTTTATTTGGCTCAAATTTGCAAGAACAATGACAACAGTTGTACAAAGTACACCATGAGCAGGACAGCAAATCTCACAATGGCACTAACAGCTGCGCTAAATAACATTAATACAGATGACACAGTAGACTTTTAACCAAAGCACATGTAACATAGAAAATAAAAATAAAATATAAAATAAAATCACAATGACTGAACAATGAAAATAACGATTTATGCATATTTTAGAAAAATCAACATCAGTTATGCTGCGTTTAAAACTACCAAGGGTACTGAAGTTTACACTTGCTGGCAGGGAATTCCACACACTAACAACTGTTTCGGCAAAAAACCTGTAGCGAGTACTTAGTACTGTTGTTAATATTGATAAAGTGTGTCCTGGAAAATTTATTTGGTTGGATTTGTAGACATCCTACATGGAGACTCTGGTAATGTATCAGCCATGGCATCACGTTCGTTGGTGCAATGATGTCGTGCTCATTGTCAGAGCATAAGGCATAGTCATATGTTGTATAGTTTCATAGTTTTACTGCCGTTATCCTCGTTATTTTAATTATAATAATGTGCAACATGTTTATTTTGAGCTACTGTCAATAGGTGAGGATGGTACAGAGTTGTCTGCAGCTGGACAGATGGAAACTGTGCTTGGAGTGAAGGGACGTGAGCAGGTTTGACCGCCATGTCATGCTGGTCCAGTCTTGTTGTTAATGATTGAAGACCACCAGTATAATATGACCTTATTTTAACAATCATTGTTAAAAGTTGGACAGATGGAAACAGTGCTTGGAGTACATTTACGTTTACATTACTATGCCTACAGCACACCAGTGTTTTAGTGAACATAACAATTGATCTTGAATTTTTACAGAAAATAAATTTATCATCTGTGATGGTCAGTACTTGAATGGAGTGAAAAGTGAAGTGACTCAAGAAGAAATTTACGTCTAAGACAGTAGCTGCTTCCCTTATCCACACACGTGTCGACTATGCAAACTCTCTTATCCAACATCAAAAAATTACAAC
>Ga0209149_1001258_pt1 | contig 12512 bp, 13 predicted proteins | sample WorMetTyACAVOLI2_FD_187423 | JGI IMG/M metagenome (GOLD analysis project Ga0209149, IMG submission 187423) | Marine gutless worms symbiont microbial communities from Max Planck institute for Marine Microbiology, Germany - Olavius algarvensis... ... | reverse complement strand
TATCTGTTGGTGCTGCCCGGATCGCGGGCCAGGATCGTTCGATGTGGAGGACGCTACGACCCTCAGCTGGTCAAGCGCAGCAGTGAGTGAGTGAGTGAGTTTGGTCTGGAAATACTAGAATGGTGGGTCTACCAGACGGTGGATTGACAATATGTTTACTCATGTCGAATGTGGATACAATACACACAGTCACAGACAGACAGACAGACAGACAGAAAGACAGACCGACGTATACTGCAAGACGGAATAGGCCGCGCTGTGCATAGCGTTGCATGGCAAACAAGATGCAACGAAAACTAAACTTAACTACCCAGCGGGCACAAAAACGTTTAGTAAACGTTTATATAACGTTTACGATTGCGTTTAGAATAGGTTCAGAATGTCCGTTTATCAAACGTTTAGTTTCAGTTAAAATGTTGTTTAACCACTTCTAAACGTTATCTAAACGTTTATCGCTAGTTTAAATCTAAACGTTTAGATTTACACTAGCGATAAACGTTTACATAACGTTTAGAAGTAGTTAACTAAACGTTTATGTCCGTTTTAACGTATTCTAAACCGATTCTAAACTACTGATAAACTATGCTGTGCCGGCTGGGTAAACAGTAATAATTGTGACATAAGTTCTCGCAACTCTTTCCATGACATTTGTAGAGTTTCGGGGTCTATCGTGCGCTGGTCTGGTGTTGACCAAACTTCTGGCCGAAGGGCCGAAAACATGCGGCGCCGCGGGAGGCACTGACCCAGACTGCGAACGCGCGATGACAGACGGACTGGCAGTTATAGGCGACTGTGATATACGACTTAAGTCCGGCATGGGTCTGGTATCCTCCAACGGGTCAACTTCAGGTCTAGTTGGTAGAATTTCAGCTGACCCCAACTCCCTACGGGGCGGGACATCTTACACATTTATGCATCGCTTGTACAACACAGTAATAAAAAGAACTTCACAGTCGACTATGTAGTCAGTCAATCAATCAGTCAACATCAATCAGTCAAATTCATTACCATCTGTGCCAGGACGTCCATCTGGTCCTCCAACTCCTTTCTCGCCCAGCGCTCCCGTCGGACCTGGTTCACCTTTCTGCCCTGGTAAACCAGGTACTCCAGACCGTCCTCGATCGCCTGTGCCACCTTTGAATCCGGGACTTCCGGGAGGCCCAGCGGGTCCTGTCAACAACAACGATTGTAACCAGTTTCCAGCGTCACGACTCAGCGTGCAACGTTCACGGCGTCGTTTGAGTACCGGTCAATGTTCCAGCCATAACGTTTCGACAGCATTTCAATTTATTTTACAACACTGCTACCGCTCAACACAAGCATTTAAGGTATGCAAACGTTTAGGCAGTAACGATGTCGACCGCGACATCGTGAAACCAATGTTCAACTGTCATAATAATAATAATAATAAATTATCTCATGTTGTACCTGGTCTTTTACAATAGTAGTATAAAGTATCTGGTCTTTTTGGTGCAGAAAAGTTCCAACGGTTGGACCACGATGTTAGGGTCTGTTCACACATACGCTGCATTATGCAAGAACTATAAGTAAGTCAAGTAATTTCAATGGAATACAGCGATAAAGCAGCGCTGTGAATAGCAACTAGCAGCGCAGCAGTGGAAACGGACCATTACAGTATCGCGTCTCGTCTAAACTGTCACGGGTAGACAACAGTCACTATAACTGGATTCTGACGACCAACTTTTACTCTACAATGTAAAATACTTTTAACAAACAGCACGCAAACAGTACATTGTCTGCGTGCTATTTTGCCTCCTGTAATCACACACTGTAGGCCTACTGTCTTTCGTCAGCGTGCTCATACGTGCATGTATCAGAGATGCGCAGATACCGTTTTTTAATATCCGCATCCTATCCGTATCCGTTAAAAACTATCCGTATCCGTATCCTATCTGTCCAGACGTTGTTAACTGCTATCCGTATCCTATCCGTATCCATGGTTCTATTACGGTACAATTACACCGCGAGACAATAAATTTCCCCGGACATTTTCGACTGTAGTTTAAACATTGGTTGTCAGATTTTAATAGTTTTTGGCACAGGTATAGTTTGTTGTGTGCTGCAATAAACTCGATTGGCTTGGATTGGATAACTAGAAGAAAGAGTCGACTCGGTTTAGCACAGCTTTCACGCAGACGAAGTAAAGGCTTCCAACAGTCAACAGAAAAGAACAGTAGCCACACAAACAGGCTTTAGATAGTTAATAGTTTCGTCGTGTTATCAAAAAATACGACAAAATAAAAAACGTCTTTATGTTTATTGTTATCATCGGATGAAGAGAGGCGGGTGGCCGACTATAGGTATCTAATGACACTTCAACCAAGACAGGTTATATCATGCCCAATATGAAGAAAGGTATAGACAGTAGTTGTGTGGAAGTGAGACGCAGTACGTCAAACGTCTTACGTCCTATCTTTTTATTCCAAACATTTGAATATAGAAAATGGCAAAAAGAAGTTGAAGAACTCTTACCATCACCGCCAGCACGAGCTGGGTCACCTTTGAATCCACGCGGCCCTGGTGGACCAGGCTCTCCTTTCCTGCCGCGAGGAACAATCTCTGAGACGCCAGCACTGCCTTTCCGTCCTACAATTTATCAACATCTAGTATTTTATTACACAGTGGCAGCAGCCCTAATTAATCTGCATCAGTGTTTTATCTGTTTCTGTCGTAGGTAAAAATGAACGAATTAGTGAATGCAGAAGCGTCCGAATGGTAACGCGAACTCCGCACGCTACTACAGTTCACGAGTCCAAACGGTCGTCAGTCCAAAACGTAGACAACACTTCCCGGGTGATAGACAGTGATGGATGCCGTCAGTATTTGAGCGTACGTTAAAACAGTATATCAAAGTACATGACCACAAGACCAACGTTACGGTTCCTGCTATCCGGCGATCAGTGCTCGGCGACCGTGCATTTCCCGCCCTGGAACGCACTGCCGTCTGACGTCACCTCTGCGCTGTCATCATTTCGAAGGCGGCTGAAAACTTAACGTTTTGGCCGGTAACACAGTCATGACTAGCCAAATGTAACAGCTTAGATACCCATCAACGGCCAGTGTACTAATCACCGTACATGGTCCGTTGCTCTGCGGTTTTAATTAACGTGTCCATAAATGGTTAACTGACGACGTTCCGCGGTCTTGGAGTGATTTATCACTTACAACACGTTAAACCCTAGCGTCATGATGATGATGATGATAATCATGATGATGATGACGACGACGATGATGATGTACCAGTACCATATAATATCGTTACTCGTCCTAACCCTATCCTCAACCCTTACCTGCAGACTAATGACCCTTTGTACTAGTGACTCTTTAGGCTAGTAAACTGTCACCCCGAATTCATAGAACGTTATCAGCATGTATGGGACATTTTTTTCAACAAAATCCCAACCATTACTATTGTCCAATGCGTTTTTCAACAAAACATCAAATTACTTATTGATACAAAGTATAATGACAATGAAAAAAGCATGCCGAATGCCAACTGGATACCACGAAAAGATTAAACTTTTCTGACAGTTGCCCACGGCATAAGAAAGAACAAGAGCTCACATCATCAGTGCAGAGATTTGCCAGCACAATTTGACAAACGTTTTCTTAAAACAAACAGTCCACATTACTGTAAGAGAATCCTACTAAATCGCAATGTTGCCTTTTGAATTAGTTAATTAGTTCTGATTAATTAGCTTTGACTCATTTTCATTGTTAATTAAGTTTTTAATCAAATGTCTGTCTTAAAATTCAGCTGCTTATTATTATTGGTTTTGCTTTATCACTGTGTACACTCGTAGTTGCTCATAAAAATATTATTATTATTATTTTAAAATTTCTAATTCTTCTTCAGCAATTCCACTTTTAGCTAGAAGTAAGCTTATGTTTTAATAAATTCTTATTCTTGCTCTTGTCGCACTATTTACTATCCACTTGCAATACTATTGTTACTAGTAGTAGTAATCTATATTTAAAATGTGACAAACGCACATGCAATACAATGTCAGTGAACATGTCAGTATTAAAATAATAAAATAAAAGAAAAAGAAAAATGACCGTTACGAAAATTATTCAAAATTCAAATTCACAATATCAGAAGTCGCTGTACCTGCTACGGACTATTATCAACTGTGAAAATTTCTAAATGAAAACATCGAAAGGTTACAGTAATAGAACAACATACCTGGTTCTCCCTTTTGCCCAGGTAGGCCTGGTGTTCCAGGGTAGCCGTCTCTTCCTGACGGTCCCGGATCACCTTTATCACCCCCCGTGCCCGGAGGTCCTCTGTCTCCAGGTAGTCCAGGCACTCCGTGCCGGCTGGATGATCCTTTCTGTCCAGGTGGACCATCGGAACCAGGCCCGCCTGGTACACCTGCATCGAAAATGGTCAAAACATCATACGGTTGCGAAAATCTACCACGAAACCTACTAATACTTTGGGTTTTACTTTTACTCAACCAATACCCTTTCATGGACGTCACGGTCACAGACTAGGCCAATAAAGTTCGTAAACAGTAATAATAATAACAATAATAACTAGTGTAAAAAAGATAATAACTAGTGTATCGGAAACGATACGAAAGCCGCCGCTCGTCAAAGTCTAAACTGCATTAAAAACCAAAAAATAAAATATGGCGAAGAACGATTTTCAATATGGCGGATGGAATTCTTACTCCCTGCAATGTGGCACGATCGTGACATTGATTTCGCCAGGTGACTGCACCCTGCAATGTGGCATGTGGCTCTGGAATCGTGACAGTGAATTCACCAAGTGGCAGCACCCTACAGTGTGATACGTAGCTCTGGGATGACATGCCATTGAATTCGCCCAAACGTCCGCCATATTGGAATTCTACATCTGGTTTCGATTTCGGCCACATCAACGCAGTCGATATGTCATTCTGCACCAGTCTCCAAAGTTTTATCCAAATCAGACCACCCTCGGCAGAAAACAATGACGCCATGTCGATTTTCAAGATGGCGGATCTCCGCCATCTTGGATTTTAGGGGTCCCGTAATGGGTTCTTTGAGAAGCCCATGTACGACTTCTTATAGGTCGTCAATAGAAAGCATAGCTCTAAATTGCTTACTTTTTGAGAAAATCGCGTTTTTTTGCATTTTGGCGACAGACAAACAGACAGACAAACGGACAAACAGATGGACATCATCGATGCGTGAAGCCGCAGTCTCGCTATCGCGAGCGCTGCGGCTTCATAATATGTAGACTTATAACGCGCACAATGTCGGAGTATCTGACCGAATTTGAGGCTCACAGTGAACTGGGGTGAACTTTGTACATGACAACAGTGTGAGTGTTACTGTTATTAGAGGTGACAACGATCTGTGACGACGATAATGACGATGATTATTATTTCTATACCCTCGGATGTATATTATGTCCACACGTATTATAGTCAACCAATCAATCAACCACAAGCTATCTAAAGTGGCCTAAGTAATAACGTCACTGAAAAGACCACCGTGAAAGTGCTAACTGGAGAAGGTCAATCTGTGCTGGAACAGAAAAGTCTTCAGTCGTTGATGAAACGACTGCAAAGTTGATGCTAACAGCACGTCTTGAGGCAGATCTGTGGGGCGACAACTCGAAGCGCTCAGCACGCCAGCATAGCCGAGTGCAACAGAAACAAGCATCGGTAGTTTTTTTTTTTGTATTTTTTTTCAGTATTTCTCATTTGACGTACTTATCTAATTCAACATGAGCTAGTTGCTATCTTACATTTCTACTCATCCGTTTTTATATTGGATAATATTTTACAGTATGCATGTATGTTTGTTATATGCAAATAAAGTCCAGTTCAGTTCAGTTCAGTTTAATCACCGACTGAGATGTACAGAGTTGAGTCAACAAACCTGCTGGTCCGGCAGGACCACGTGAGCCATCAATTCCAGGCAGTCCTTGTAAACCAGGGCCGCCTGGATCTCCCTTGGCGCCTTTCGGCGGTTCTGTCACCGACTCGCCTGACAAAGCACGTACAGAAACATCAGTAAACCGATGACGCCAGCATCAAATTCACCCACTTAACAGTACTGTTCGCTTAACCCTTTATAGTGCAAAAGCAATTATAGTGCCACATCGAATAACATGAAGTTGATACACTGGCCGTTGATAGGTGGGCTGTTACATTTGGTACAGTGAAGAGGGGACTAGGCTGGGTCGCAGACCGCCCAGCCCCCTCCTCGCTGTACCAAATAAACAACCCACCCAAGAACGGCCCGTGTACCCACTACCACTCCCTGTATTACTGTACAATGATCCGTTGCTCTGCAGTTTTAATGTGTCCATTAAAGGGTTAAAACGTGCCTGTTCAACAAAAGTTGCCAAAAGCGCCTGTTACGGGTAATACATCCAGACAGTCTAGGTCATCAACGGTTGTGCTAATCATGTAAGTTAGTAACGATGTCGCATGCAATTTCTTACGACATTGTCAAGCGTATCATAGTATGACCTTTAACATTCACTCAAGGTCAGGTTGCAAGTGAACAAAAGTTTGTGTAAGAAACCTAGCAATACACAAAGCCAGTTGGACACAATATTCGACACAATGCGCAAATGTGACAGACAGATACAGATGGACGGACAGACGGACCGCACTGCCATAGTAAGTATCGTTCTCTACATAGAGACGAGACGTACGTAAAACGAAACACGTGCCAACTAAAACTGATCAAATTAAAAAATTTACAACTTTATTGAACATATGTCTATACATACCAGTTGGTCCTCTACCGCCTTTCCGTCCAGCTGAACCAGGAACTCCGGGTGGCCCAGCCAAACCACTGCCACCCTTTTGTCCAGGACTTCCAAGACCTGGAGCTCCTTTCTGTCCGGGTGTTCCGGGCCTACCCAGCCCTCCACGCTGCCCATCAGTGCCTGGACGGCCTATATTGCCCTACAATTAGAGTTCAATGTTTGTTATAATGTACCTGGTGAACTTACTGTTAATATGGTGTACACTTGTTATCACGTAAACTAACATTCTGCACCTAAATTAGTTGCATTAAAACCTGCATAATCCATACTAGATCTATTTTGTCAGAAATAGCTACATCACATAATTAAACAAAAAGCTCTGCTGTCGCAGACAGGCTGCGCGATGCTTCGTGTCTGTCATTACCAGCATTACAATACTTCGAGTGCAGTCTTTTATTATTACTTAGGCCTACTATACGTCTGCACTTGAATTCTGTCCTGTTGTCTTCGGCGTAACATCAGATCATATCATCATCATATATTCGTATATAAGAAAGTTGTCAGACGCAAGTAATACAGCGTACACAATAAAATAAATAATACTAAAATAAGTAAGAAAGTTGATATCAAAGAAGTCAATAAATGTTCTTATACAGCATCCGCACAATATAGCCTCTCACAGTTAGGTGTGGACGTGTTTTTACAATTAGTTCTTTGTTGTGCCTCTTGGCTCTGAGGTTATATTGCGTCGATGGCCGGTCTGGCAAGTGTTACGATGGAAGGGGACCGTTCTGTGTCTATTGTACCTATTGTACCTATACTATGCCTCGGCTAGCTCTGAGCTCCTATCTCAGGGTGGGGTTCTAAGGCTACACGCTAGGTGTCTTGCGAATTATAGTGAACAATACCAATACCATATTAATACACTTTAATACTTCAATTACTATCAACAATGTTCAACAACAATAGCTAACGAGAGACACAAGAGAAGAAGGAAGAAGACGAAGAAGAAGAAGGAACGTATCAAACCGCGCACGTCCTTAAATACTCCCGGCCCAGCGCTGGCCTATCCGGCAGACACGTGCGGTGATGTAACCGCCAGCGTCCGCGGTGCCAACACCGGACCGCAGCCACAGCCGCAGCTGGGCTGACACGTGCGGTGACATAACCGCTAGTAGATCCGCGCACACCTGCGGTGACAGAACCGCAAGTGGTCGCGGTGCCAAAACCAGACGACAAGAGAAATACAATGCATAACTGTCAACAACTATTTAACTATTAAAACTATTATAATTAACTGTCAATACAAGCACGGTTGTAGTACGAGATTCTTGTTCGCTAGAACGCGACTAAACAGTGCGTCATCAGTATCACCAAACAGTTCAGTCACGGTTGTTGGCGTTTCTCGGCTACAGTAAGTAACCCAGTCTCTGACACCGGCGCAGAAACGCATCCAGTCTCGCTGTCTGCTGATGAGGTAAAGCCCGACCACGCTGGTGCACAGTACATCAGTTTAGCCATTACTGTAGAGCTGAAGACGGCCACAGATTACGCTGTGATTCCGTGGTGACGCAGGACTCGTAGCGCATACAGCAGCCGCGAGCAGGACGTCAACAAATGGCTGACGTGGTCGGCGGCTGTCAGTTGCTCGTTGAGAACGACACCGAGCATCGTGAGTGCTGAAACACGGTCGATACTGTCACAGGGCGCCGGCCGGGGTCTGCGCTGTCACAGGGCGCCGGCCGGGGTCTGCGCCGTGCTACCACGTTTCCCTTTTGGCCGAAAAACTGTCTCTTTCGTCTTCGTAACGTCGATACATTCTGTCATAAACAAGGGTCGCTAATGCGTGGTGCTGTGTTGTCCGTCTCCTGCGATCAACAAACACCCCACTATGTTCTATAACCTGTACCCCACCGTTGAAATGTTGACGACACTCGACGGTCCAGTAGTGATCGATGCCAAAGACAGATATTGGTTGAAAATCGCCATTTTTGCCCCAACTCATCAAGCATTTCGTAAAAGTCGTTACATATTGCACAAATCGATTTAATGCTACCTTGCCGCCATCCAGTCCGGTCCTGCCAGGTGCTCCGGGTGGACCCGGTGGACCTCTTGAGCCAGGTGGTCCAGGCAATCCGTCTGATCCAGAATCACCCACGTCGCCCTTTGAACCTGATGAACGAAACAAGCCTAACATGACTAACACGTCATTTAACTCTTTTATCGGCAGTGGCTTCTACAGTTGCTGGCTCTTACTGGACCGTGACAGCAGTTTTCAATATTTCAAGTATTAATCACATCATAATCATAATCATAACTGGACAAGGCAGCTTACAACATAAGCCGACCAGCTGCTTATATAAAAATATAAAACGATAAAAATATTAAATGTCGCCGTAATTTTTGCAGGACAGGAAAGTCTTTAGTCGTTTTTCGAAGGTTTTAACAGTATCTGCTTTCTTCACGTCAAACGGCAAACTGTTCCACGCTCGAGGAGCTGCAACATGAAAAGCACGTTCACCGAAACGGAGACGACTGCGGAAAATGAATAAGTCTGGCGTATTGGCTAACATTTGTGTCCTTGTCCTTTGAATGACAATTAATATGATAATCAGCACACTGGAGGGAAAATGGTCTTGACGGTACTCAACACCTCCACACCCAACACACTATCACGTTGTACGATCATCCCCTGATGCCAGCATTTATGTGTTAACAAAGCACTGACGACCCTGTTTGCAATATAACTGTCTACAAGTAATAATGCTGTAGCCATAGTCTCATGGTTCAAGTAAATATGGCTGTAGTTTCTTATTATTGAAACTGTTGAAATCCAAGAACTACACTACACCAATCAATATTGTATTCATTGATAAAGTAAAAATCCCACACAGCTCTGCTTATACTCATACTCAATACATCATCATCATCATCATCATCACAAGAGTGATATGCAACGTTTAGAAGTTATTGCTCTAATCTGATGATGATGATGAGGAGGACTTTTAGTCAAACTGTGGTCTTCACTTTTCGTCACCACAAACATGTGTCGGTTGCTATACTCAATTCAAATAATATTTACCTGGTGTTCCATATCGGTCACGGGCATCAGGTGTGTCGCCTTTTATACCTCTTCTTCCATCCAAGCCTGGTTTCCCCGGCAAACCCTGCATATTTGCATAGTTTCAGAAACTAATCAGTTGTCGATTTCAATACAGATATACGTGAACGCCTACGAAGGGAGCTAATTGGACTTAAAATACAGCCAAAAGTCGACTTAATGCAAACTGAAAGGATAAATAATAAATGATTTTTATTGAAATTTCCCATTAACGATTAGATAACTCGCAGTACGTGAGCCCAAAAAATCACTTGATTTTAGGGCTGCGACATGATTAAAATTTTCAATCTAGTTATTAAACTTAAGATTAATTTTTGATTGTCAGTAAACTTATATGCTAATTGTGGTGTGCATGTGTGTGAAGGTAGATAAAGACTGTTAACAAATGAGTCGACCATGGCAATGTGGACATCTCATGAAGTTTATATTATTATAAACTTTATGAGATGTCCAAAAGAGTCCAAAAAATGGGTTATCTTACAAGCCCATAAAGGATTTCCCATTGGTCGTCAATAGAGATCACAGCTCTAAACTGCTTACTTCTTGAGAAAATCGCGTTATTGTGTACGCGTTTCAGACGACAGACAGACGAACAAACAAACAGACAAACAGGAGGGCATCACCATCGCGTAAAGCCCCCACTTGCACTACATGCGGCGTGTTATTTTGGATATCCGAAATATTTATTTCGGATATCCAAAATAACAATTTCGGATATCCGAAAATATTTAAAATATCAAAAATTGTTATTTTGGATATCCGAAATAGTTATTTCTGATATCTGGAATTCTTTTTTAGATATCTGAAATTAATGTGCCAGTATTTCAGATATCACAAATTCTTTTTCGGATATCCAGAATAATTTTTTTGGATATCTGAAAAAATCGAATAGATGTTAATTCCGCCTGCCATACACATCAGCACTCACAGTGTATAATAGTTATGAAGTACTACGGTACATACTTTGTCGCCAGGTCCTCCAGGCAAGCCAGGAACACCATCTTCACCCTGAGGCCCAATTCTGCCCTTGTCACCCGGCAACCCATAGCTTCCTTTCGGTCCAGGACGCCCTGGAACGCCGTCACCACCTCGCGCTCCCTTTACACCGGGGTAACATCGCGTGCAGAGCGACCCAGGATCACCTATACAACGTCAAGTATACACAACACAGCTGCTAATATTGTGATGTGTTGTTTTTCTCTTCTTCAAGTAGACTTCTTTAAGGATGTTCAAAGTCAAGCTATCTGCATGACTGTCGCCCATCCCCGACGACCTTCGCTAAGTCTTTTTATCTTCTTATACTCACTTGTCTTCCAACAACGTCACCCATCACCCTGAGTATGTTTTCTGTCGTCCTTTCTTCTATTTAAGAGGTCATATCTCCTGAAACACGTCCGACCCGTGATCTTTTTCTCTTGGAGCTCATGTGCATCATGTGCCAAGTTTCTACTTTTCATTGCTTGATTTATAACGTTTTGTCATAAATTTGTTTCGCCGTAGATTTAGAAACTTTAACATAAAAATGGCAAATATTGCACAAGAGCCACCACGCAGTATCCGAATCGTCGGGGGAGTGAGCGAAGGAGTTGAAGTTCGCAGCTGCTCGCTCAACCCCTGATCAGATGGCTCAAACAATACCCAGGGGGGAGTCGTTCTAACCTTCAAGTTAGCCAAGAGCCAGGAGAGGCTAGCTGGCAGCATGACATGTGTAGAGAGCAAGAAATCCCTTTGGTGGCCAGAGCTCTGCCCCGTACACCGCTGGAGGAGCTTACAGCGCTCCCCCATGCCCCAGCTGGTGGTGACGGGGGTACACTGCCCTTCCTCAAGAGCCCCACCTCAGCCGTTGGCTTTTCAGTTAACGCCAACTCCTTTTTGAGTATACGTTGGAACACTGCCATCACGTTGTTGGGCAAAATCACCCAGTAGGCACTAGGCACCAATGAATTGGTAGGCTCTCGCGAGTAACGACGAGTCTCGTTAAAGCTTCTATGCAACACTGAAACAGTCACGTGACTTCGTTGTTTACAAGTCTTCTGCGAATTCGTAACAAAAACAAGGAAGACGAGAAATACCAATTCCATTATTCGTTTATTAAAAAGATGACAAAACGCACCTAGCACAAAAGGAAAAATAACGAACAAACAAACATGCACGATGAGATGATAAAATACAAAAAAAGTTGGAAGTAAACGAGTGAAAAATACGGTTAATAGAATGAGTGTTAATAGGCGTCCTTGTATAGCTGACGTAGTAAAAATTTATTAATCTGCAAGGTTCCAGTCAGATGGAGGTAAAACTGTCGTGGCGTCGATGTCTGAGATAGTGTCCTGTCGCGTTGAGATCGGGTAAGAGTGAGTGTAACGTGGTTGGAATTGTATAAAATGCGTTGAAAAAGAGCGTCGTCAGCTAAGTCGACCATTTCCGTGAGCATTTGAACATCTGCGCCACACAGACCAGAGCGGATGCCTTGTTTGATAAGTGCCAAATGATAGGCTCCAAACGTCTTGCCTATATAGTGCGGCTAAATCAAGCATTTGATCAGAGTTTAATTCAATACATGTGCACGACGCAACAAAATCTACATGATAATATTTTGACAATGTAAATAAATCATTGTGATAGTATTTATAAGTTGAGGTAGAAAATAGCTCAGTC
>Ga0209149_1001257_pt1 | contig 12517 bp, 9 predicted proteins | sample WorMetTyACAVOLI2_FD_187423 | JGI IMG/M metagenome (GOLD analysis project Ga0209149, IMG submission 187423) | Marine gutless worms symbiont microbial communities from Max Planck institute for Marine Microbiology, Germany - Olavius algarvensis... ... | reverse complement strand
AATCAGCTAACGAACTCTTCAGGACTTTTGCAGGCATCTTATCAAACTTATTCCGCAAATAACACAACACGTCGCACACAACAACACTCATCGCGACCACCATGATACGATATCGGAGAAAGCAATCCGGTTCCGGCATCTGGACTATGATCCGGATCGAGCTCAAAAGCTAATCAATTCGTCCATGTCCAGACATCTGTCGACACGCAACATTTCATTCAAATCCTTGCACGTGTTATTGAGTAATCTTGCTAACAAACGGACAGACAAACAAACACACGGGCAAAAACATGTACCTCCTCCTTTGTCGGAGGTAATTACTAGACGAGAGGACAAAGTGAGGGGAAGGAGATGGGGATGGGAGGGGAATGGAAGTAAAGGAAATGGAGCGGGCGGGTAAGGAAGCGGCAGTGCGTCGTGATGTTTTGCCGCTAATCTGGCGGCGTATAGCTGTTGTATTATTTACCATCATTTCTTCGAGTGTAAATGTGGTCCGCAGTTCTACGACATAGTCGATAAACACTTCTACAGCTGTTAATTACACAACAACATCTCCGTTATGTTTGTTACACTGTTTATCACTGTTTTTTATAGTCGTAGAACTGCGGATCACATTTAAGCTGTGACACGACGTCTTATCTGCGCTCGCTACACCGCCAGGTCACGTGACAGTCAAGTGCCTGTCGCTGTGACTGACAGTTGACACATCAAGTCGGCATATCGTGTTAATTGCGTCTTCGTCCGACAATGGCATTCCGTGACTTCACGTTACACATCTGTCTCGTCTGTATTGTCAACGCTTACACTAACTACAGCTATCAATAACTGTACACTGACAGTAACAAAAGTCATTTCGGTTGCTCCCGTTTACAGTCAGACCAACAGAACATTATTAAAAGGACCGTCTGGTCTTGTTTTGCCAGCCTAGTTTAATTTCAACTGATGTGTTCTGGGTTTGATTTATTGTTTTAAATTCTTTTGTGTTTATTGTGCTGCCATACGACGTAATGAAGAATGATCACGTCCTGTTCGTGCTGTCGGCAGACCCTTTTATATTTTATATTTATTATGAAAAAAATCGTACAATAAGTACAAAAGTGCACGAAAAACTAAAGTGCAAGTGACGTAAGAAAAATTATAACAACGCAAAATGGACAATCAAATCAGACACATTGTCATATGTGAACTTGCTACCATCAGAAAATAACTAACATTTGACAGTACATCACGTACTGAATAAGTCCAGCCAGTGAAATAGCACTGCATCATTGGCATCATGCAGAAATTTGTTATATAGAACTTTATTACGTGGATCAACAGTCGATAGGAAAAATTCTGAAAAGTTCCAGTCGAACTGTGAACAGCAGAGAATAACATTACTCCCAATAACTGACTCATGCCTACCAAACAACACACTGAAACTTGCTACCGAACGAACAACCAACAAAAGACAAGATAAAATAAAACGCCAAGAGACAGTCCCTCCACCAGTTAGCCTGGCAGTGGCAGTTATGCTCTCATACATGGTGACAATAGTATCTCTTGTGAACACGACGTTATGCGCGCGTTTATTCGGTGAAACGATAACAATTACACTACACAAATACATGCGCACGCTAACTAATATACACATGCTTGCGAGGGTCTCAAAATCGAAGTAAGTGCGTCCCACTATCATACTATGTAATCCAAATTGGTCATAATGAGTAGTCGAGTTAGGACGGCGCAGCATGCAGTCAGTACGTCGAGGATAGTCAGTTGGATTGGCACAGCGTACGTGACAAGTCGAGAGCAGTTATCAACAAGTGTTTTATTTACACCGTTCGTTCGGTCGATATTACCGAGTCGCTGAACGTGCTTGTCTACTGTAGGCCTGCAGCTGCTGCCGTGATTGCTTAAATCATAAGACGTCGCTGGAAAACTTCTGCGCGTCTCGTCACGTTCTTTATCTCGTTTGCACTTAGTCGTCACTCGTCACGACGGTGTTTGCATAGCGAGTGTCGTCGCGTGTGTTTTCGCACGATGGAGGTGAGATCTGCAGTGTGAAAAATACGATAGATCATAGTGCAAGCTTGCACGCCGCTACCGCGACTGATATGTACAGCAGCAAAAACATGGTTATTATAGCTCCGCCCGTAGGGAAGGGGGCAATAAGTGTTGCTTTTGTCCGTCCGTCTGCCCGTCTGTCCGTCGCGTACATATCGAATAATTCGAGAACCCAAAGGCCTAGCGTGCCCAAATTTGGAAAGAAGGTTCCCCACCTTTGATGCGACTCGCATACACGTTTCAAGGTCAAAAGGTCAAAGGACAAGGTCACCAGGTCCATTAATGCTGACACACATCGTGCGCCATATCTTCCGAACTGCAAGGCCTACGAACTTCAAACTTGATATACGGATGGAGGACGACGACTCGCATCAGCCACAGGCGCCATGACCTCCAAGGTCAAAGGTCAAGGTCGCAAGGTCACGTGATCAGTCTGAGCCGTCTTGACCCAATGCTGCGCCTGTGCCTTTAGAGGCCTGCGGGGCATACCGTGTCAGCCGAACCCGACGGCCACACTTGTTCACTTGTTCAAATCAATTCAAGTTTATTTGCAAGCAGAACACCAAAGAACTAGAAAACATACTCGACCGAATGGATCGACAATGATGCCTCCGCCAGGCCTCCATATGTAACTTCGGCGTCGTGTGACCTTGACATTTGACCCCCTGACCCCCAAAGTTGATCTTTTCATATTCTTGCTCCTTTGACCATTTGTGCCAATTTGCATCAAAATATGTTTATTCGTTTTCAAAATATCGTGTTGACAAGATTTTGTAACGGGCGGACGGACGGACGGAGGGACAGCCAGATCAGATCCAATCGTGGACTATCGCCGCGCTGTAGACCTACGTGTAGCGATGCAGAGACCTCTTACACATCATGGAGAATGCCGAAGGGATATTAACATTGACTTGTATCGTAGAATCTAATGTACGTTCAACTGCTACTGACGACGACGATGATGATGTTGACGTACAGCAGTGCATTTGCCAAGGTCGGCCTGGTCGTCGCCACTGCTGCCAATGTACAATACAATCAACTGCAGGCAGTGCCGACACAACTGTGTTGACATAGCATAAAACAAAGTGAAATATGAAACATTTCGGAACAATGGAGCGCGCGCGGTTTGTGGCAACAGTATCCCGTTTACTCGGCGAATCACCTCTTCTCTCTGTCTCTCTCTCTCAGACCACACAGCTTAACCCTATAGTACCCAGATTACAACCACAGTGCAACGGGTCATTATTTTACAGCTAGCAATACGGGGATTGGTACACTGGCCGTTGATGGGTGGGCTGTTACATTTGGTACAGCGAGGAGGGACCTGAACGGGCTGGGACCCCACCCAGTCCCCTCCTTGCTGTATCAACTTCATATTATTAGATGTGGCACTATAATTGCCTCTGGACTGTAAAGGGTTGACTGCACTCCCCGAGCACGTTCGCCGAACAGTGCTTTAACACGTCCCAGCTGTACCACTGCGTGTTTGTCCAAGTTTTAGATTATGGAACGCGGTGGACGTCATATTTCATAAAAATGCACACACCATTTGCAAATGAAAATCCTTATTTAGAATAAATGGCAGAATGCAATGCAAAAAAGACAAGAGTGCACGACACATCATGAAAAACAACTTATCGCAAACAGATCGCGCGTGAGCTGCGCACATCACAATACGTCGACGAGGGCATCTATAATAACCCCGTGACCTTGAAACCTAGGTTAGGCGTCACTCAAGATCATTGAAACTGGTGCCATTCGAAAGCTTGGGTGCGGTTTCCTGTTAGCCTTCTACAGTAACTATGGCCGTATCTGTAGCCGTTTGTGAGATATTCAGCGTCAAAGAATGGTGTGACCTCGAAAAGAGGGTTATAGGATTCGTTCAAGGTCATCGGAAATGGCACCATTTGATATATCGCGTACGAGTTCCTAATAGCGTTCCATAGTATCTATGGCGCTTTCTTATATCGCTTGCGAGATATAGCGAGTTATTGGTCGAAAATCGCGAAATTTTTATACCCCACCCGTATTTAGCGCCATCGCAGGGTGTGACCGCGTCAGAATTTCGCGAAGACGTGTGATACTCGTAATACTAAAATGATTGGGCTTAGGCTACCGCGCGATAATTAGCGCAAAGTTCTAGTGAATGCTATTACAGTGTACATCTCACTGCGACAACAAGCTGGTCCGCGTCGTGTTCGACTGCGGCGTCGTCAGCATAACGGCGTCGTACTCCGTTTACATTTACATTGACGCCAAGTTGAACAGGAAGCGGCTGGAAGCCGTATTAGTATTTGTACACATTTTGCATTTGAAACCAAAATATCTTCCCAGGAGTGTCCGTAGAGGATCTGAATGCGGCAACAGAATCATCGATGCATACTATCACAGTAACTGTTGGTCTATCGTCTATGGTTTTCAAGATATGACCATGGGACGGACAACGGATGACGGACAGACGACACAGCATCGCATTATCTGGCCAGTAAGGCGGCCCAGCAGTAAACGTAAAGCACTGCTGCCACTACACCGTAAAAGCCACTTAACCATATGCACGTGGATGGTTTGAGGTTTCCGTAGTTGGGACAATATGGGGGCAAAGGCCAGAGCGCGAGGGGTCAGCCTATACAAACAGTACAAACGTCTGATGTGAGTTAAATCAGTATACACAGCGTACAACTATTTTGCTATTTTTTTCTTGATTTAATGTGTCGTTTCACTCGACATTTGATGCCAATGATGGGGCTGCGTAGTCGAATTTCATCCATTGCTTCCTGTGTTTGACACATATCGCTGCAGCTGGTCCGCTGCCTCTCGCACATCACGTCTTCGTTGCTGCAGGTCCTCTTTGAAACTTTTTATCCACGTTTTCCTCTGTCTTCTCTCTCTGGCTTTCTGTACTCGATACTACCGTTGCGAAATACGAACACTTTTGCTAGTAATCTGGAGTTATCTATCCGCTAGACTTGCGCGAACCGTTGTAGCTTGCGTCTTTGTATTTTCCATAGCAGTTTCTCCATTTAGTTTAACCCTTTATGGGCGCATTAAAACCGCAGAGCAACGGACCATTATACATATACAACAATATGTTGATTGGTACACTGGCCATTGATAGATGTGCTGTTACAATAGGTACAGCGAGGAGGGGCCTGGGCGGGCTGCGGTCCCGCCCAGTCCTCTTCGTGCTGTACCAAATATAACAGCCCACCCATCAACGGACAGTGTACCAACTTCATATTATTCGATGTGGCACTATAATTGCCTCTGAATTCTAAAGGGTTAACTACCTCGCGTCGACAATAGTGAGCAAGGTGTTGTTTTTGATCGCGAGTGGTTTGTTTGTTTGGTATTTTGTTACAAACGGTTACAACTGTAGTTATGAAATACTCAGAGTATATCGGCAGTGGTAATAGGATCATGCAGTTGAGATTTGGGACATTTTTATGGCGAATAAAGATTATCAAAAGCCTGCACATTACTCGGCCAAAAAAACTTACGCAAATTTTCTAATTCAAAGTAATTTAAACCTTTATAGTGCAAAGGCAATTATAGTGCCACATCGAATAATAATATGAAGTTGGTACACTGGCCGTTGATGGCTGGGTGGTTTCATTTGGTACAGCGAGCCCGCCCAGACCCCTCCTCGCTGTAACATCCCACCCATCAACGGCCAGTGTACCAATCACCATATTTCTGTATAATGGTCCGTTGCTCTGCGGTTTTAATGTACTCATTAAAGGACTAAATGTCACACTTTTACCGTAAAAATTAACTACAGCAAAAACGGCAGGCCTAAAATGTATTTATTTTATTTGCATAAAAGAAATGAACAGACTTGTATTGAACCTGTATTGCTTGCTATTTTGTAATACATTTTATGCTGTTCGTCACTCCTGAATTTAGCAGCAGCGTTCTGTAAGTTGAGCAGAATAAACGATCGCCCGTGTTTATTTTCACATTTATTTGCCGTTTGAAGTTATTTCGGGCAATCGACACGATGGGCGGGCGACTCTGACCTCCCACGATGAATGTAATACATTCGTATTATCGGTCGCGATATCGAGTTCCATCGCTGCACGCCAATTGCAGGTATCGCACGCGCTGGCGTGTCTGTGCTACAAACAACTGATCCGAATTGTCGGGACAAATCAATTTTTCTTTTGCCAGAAGGATCGCGAGAAACCATACTGCTTGTTTTCAGGCTGGCCTGGCCTTCTCCTGTTAACCCTTACAGTCCAGAGGCAGTTAGGCCTATAGTACCACATCAAATAATATGAAGTTGGTACACTGGCCGTTGATGGGTGGGCTGTTACATTTGGTACAAGGAGGAGGGGACTGGGCGGGACCGCAGCCTGCTCAGACCCATCCTCGCTGTACCAAATGTAACCGCACACCCATCAACAGCCAGTATACCAATCAACGTATTGCTGTATAATGGTCTGTTGCTCTGCGGTTTTAATGCGCCCATAAAGGGTTAATAGGCCTACCACCTATTATAGTCATTATATATCGACTGGAAGGCGATTGCGGGGCGCTGTCAATCAATTCATTATAGGCTATATTAACCTCTGAGTTAGCGCATTTGTAACCGAGAATAATTGTAACAGCGATCATGACTAGACCACCTGCGGGTTTCTTTCTGGATTCTTTGATGTCAGATTGTTGGTTATCAGAGCAACATCGTGTTGCTGAACTTTCCTATATACATGCACGTATATTACTGGTTCATATTATTATGGTCCGGTCCCTCGCTCTATAGGCATAGCGTATAGGGTCTATGGTCAAAATGGCGACAAACCAAAACGGCGACAAACGTATTATTTTGTTTAATTTTCGTTTAAAACGACAAACAAACGAACGACGTAATTTGCATGATAATTTGCATAATTAGCATAAGCTCCGTTATTTATTCAGAAATGTTGTCATCAGATAAAGCCCCCGCCGCCAAGCGGGGGCTTTACATTGGAACTATACCGTATGTTCAGAAGATTAATACATGTAGTAAATTTATAAATAAACAGTTTTGAAATTAGTGGCCACGTTTGAGGTAGTTTAAATTCAAGAATTTTCAATAGTTTTAATGTTATACAACCCGTCGATGATTAGAGACGTCAGTATAATGAGCACTGATGGGTTCCTGACATTTATACGCTTGTTGTAAAGTCTTTTGTGTTTTGTCTCGAGTTTGCACTATCGTTCGCTGTGTAACTCGACTCGTAGCTGTTATCATATATCTCTCTTCATGTTTGCTGCCACGATAACAGAGAGTTTAATATAGAGAAGAGAGGATGTGATCACTAATTATCATGCGGCGCTGCCGGCTGATTCCGGAAACAGTAAAGCCGCACGCAGACGGGATGGCTCACGCGGCTCCAATCTCCGTTTTTCATCATTGCCGCCATCTTTGAGCTTTGTTTGACGGACGGCCGCGTGTACTGCGCGTCGTTATCTCTTTGTCCGAACGTGTCGACAATACGACTTGGCACTGATGCGACTGATGCGGCCGCTGACACAATTAGCTTCACGTTTCTGCCGCTGGACGGCGCCATATCGCCACCGGAAACAGTGGCGCGCGACTGAGAAAGCCTCTTTAATGCGATATGCGGTCGTCTCGGGTTAAACGCGGGCACATGCGGCATCGGTAATGTGTCATAGTGCTGTAAGTAAGTAAGTCAACAAGTATTCGTTAGGCTACTTTACGTGTGTCGCTGTCTTCGAACATGCGTAATATAGCGTTCAAAAGATGTGACAACTGACTTTTTTGTCATTAATTGTCGTCATTTTACACTTTTTTGCACTACACACATTAATTACACATTAGAAAAGTAATATTTCGTATTGCAAGTAGTGTATCAAATAAGAAACTTAGCTATCGTTAACAGGTTGCGCATACATGTACGTATCATATAGAACACAGGAACGGAATACATTCAGCGAACATGTGCTATTATTTACGGTCGTTCATTGTCATTCAAGGTCATCGAAATTGGAACCAGTCGAAAGTCCGTATGCGGTTTCCTATTAGCCTTCTATATATACATCTTTATTTACCATAATGCACAGCAGAAGAAATATAATAAAAATTAGTAGTAGTAACATTTTGATTGATTGATTGATATGTCTACTATCTTTTCCGTTATTTCCGAGATAAATGTCGTCAACGGGTTCTTTATGGAATTGTTTTATACTAGTAATATAGATACCGTTAAAGAATGTCAGATGTTTTTTCTGTTAGTACTCTTCTCAACAGACGGGTCGAAAAATTTCAGAAAAAATATCAGAACCAGCAGAATGTGTCAAATAGTAAATAATTGCAAGCTCAGTTACATTTAATACAGTGTGTCTAAAAACTGGACCGATACAATTAATATCACATAACTTCACCAATTCACAACGTTCGCTAATTATTTTTGGCACAGAGATACCTTATTCAATTTTCCATTAATTACGAAAAAAAGTTTTTAAATCGGTTTAGAACCAGCTGTGTGGTTTCCATAACAACAGTAGCGACTTGACACACCTGAACAGCAAATTCTGGGCCGACTTCGAACAACATACGGTATTATCGACAGGGCAATAAACGAGCGGCAAAACGATTGTGTGACTGTGTTAGTGCTGAAAGATAGCATGCAAACACATGTTGTAACTTTTGATACCGCAAAACATTTTAATATTTCCGTAGAAACACTGTTTAAGATTTAGGCCTACCTTTTATGTTCATAAGGCAGCATGTGGAATCGCTTCAGCTGTTACTTTGTTGCAAACACAACTCTTTTCTAACGTTGTGGTTTAATTAGGAATATTAAACACAGGTTATCTGTGAAATTTTATTTAAATTAAAGAACTTTTCATCACAAAATATCGTAGGCCCGTTTTTTAGACACATACCGTCAAGTCGCTATGGAAACCACGCAGCTGGTTCTAAGCCAATTTAAAAACCTTTTAACTTAATGAATTGAGAATTGAATAAGGTCTCTCTGTGCCTAGAATAATTAGTGAAAATTGTGAATTGGTGAAGTTATGTCATTATTAATCGTAGCGGTCCGGTTTTTTGAGACACAGTTGTAGGAAATGTTTATGCAATTGTCATGTCATGCGGTGTGTGTATAATTGTATAGTCAAGTTTATTTAAGTCTGCTGTCTACATGCTTTGTTATAACTGTATAAAGTCTACCGCCTTGTTCGGTGAATAAAGATAAATATATAACGATTTATTGGTCCAAAATCTGCGTTTTTCGCTGTTACCACTGCAGTCTCGTTCAAAGCCCTCGCACGGGGTGTTTCCCTGTGACTGCCGGGTATGAAAATTGGTCTAAAACACTAGAGTTCCTGGGACGATAAAAGTCGAATAAGCCTACAGTTTTTAGTTTTGAGTCGATACCAGCGTGTGACAGACGGACGGACGGACAGACTCGCTGCGTACAGCTAAGTTGCGCATATGTACGTATAGCAGATGCGCGACAAAAACTTAACCGTTTAATTTCGCCACAATAAAACCACAGAGTAACGGACCATCATACAGCAATACAGTGATTGGTACACTGGCCGTTGATGGGTGGGCTGTTACATTGGCACATTTGGTACAGCGAGGAGGGGAGTGGGTGGGGCAGGAGCCCGCCCAGGCCCCTCCTTGCTGTACCAAATGTAACAACCCACCCATCAACGGCCAGTGTACCAACTTCGTATTATTCGATGTACTGCTATAAATTGCCTTAGGAGTTTATAAGGGTTAAGAGGCAAAATTTAACGCTACAAAGATCAGTCTAAAAGTCGCGAAAATATATATTTGACCAGCGGCACTGTAGTAGTAGAGTAGACTGCTGGTAACTCTGATGTAAGATGACGTAGTTTTTAGCGTAAACAGCATATAATGAAATCCTGCGGCAGCACACAAAGGTTAGACCACACTGAGAGTCGGCCGACCACAGCAATCGCCGCGGCGCTAATCACTCTTCACACTTCGCCGCCGCTCGTTCACTAATTGTCGCCGGCGCACCGACCTTCCCGTCAGCCACTGCGGCCGTGTCGCCGTGTCGGGGCGGTTTCCGAAATGTCAACCCGCTGTACAGTTGTGCGACTCCTGCCGTCGTAGCTTTATCGAAACCGCGATGTGCGAGGTGTTGGTCGGTAAGAAGCTGAGAGTGATAAGTGATAGGGCGACGTGATGGGTTGAACTTGTCATCGCGTCGCTGCTCTGTCACTAATGCAACTAACTTCATTTCGTCTCGTTGCGTCTGCGCTTATGGATTTACATTATGCGCCGTGACGGAAATAGCGTCGGTGTGGTCACGTGATCAGCTTAATGGCGCGCCGGCACAGTGCCAGCTGTGCTGGAAAAGGTCCGAACTTTTACTTTGTAAATCTTTATTCACCAGAAATGGTAGGAATAAAAATATAAAAAAACTTTAACTAGTGTTCTTCCGAACTATTTTACCGCGCGATGCTATGCATAGCGCGGACTATGCTGTCGCAAGATGTCCGTTTGTCCGTCTGTCTGTCACATGCCGTTATCGAAACGGCCAAACATATCAGAAATTTATTGCCAAATACGATAATTCAGATAATGCTTTTTGCCATTTTTGTAGCTTGTAACTGTACACAGCGTTTATTATGTGTGTGTGTGTTGTTTGCTGTTTATTAATTTGTATTTTTCCTTTTGTCGCTACCATTCGTGGTGAATAAAGATGTTCATATTATCAAACTGTTTTCACCGTCACCATTCTAGTTTTTCATACCAAACGGTATGGCAATATTCCAACAGGAACTTCCCTAACAGGGGCGCCGAATATATACATCTCTATTCGCCAAATGCAGGAATTATAAAAAATTGCGACTTTCTGCCAATATCTCGCTTCTTCTCGGAAATGATGCAAGATAGAGCTATAGTTACTATGGAATGCGAATAGGAAACCGTATACCCAAGCTTTTGAATGGTACTATTTTAATGACCTTGAACGACCCCTAACCAGGTTTCAATGTTACGCCATTGTTTGACACTGAAGTCTGAATATCTCAGAAACGGTACAAGCTACTGACATAGTTACAATGGAATGGGACTTACACACGCCCTACTCAGTGGTGTCGTTTCGAATAGCAAAATATTGAATGACACGAAGCATCGCGCGGTCTCTGCGACAGCTGAGCTTCTTGTGGTTCTTCCGATATCGATTATCTGGTTTCACGACATCTATGTCGGCGCGCTGGATTTGGGTTTGTTACGATAGCATTTCGATTGCGCCACAGACTTGAGTGAACAGTGAGTCAACAGATGTCTCCACAAGGACCGTATGGCGAAACTAAGGCGCATGACTCCATTCTACACCATTTTACATTTTTCGAATTATTTGAACGAGTCCTCGGACCCCTGCAGATTTTTGTACCGGGTTGTTCGCAGAAACTGGCGCCCCTCACTGAGCACTTACAGTGTACAGTAGAACTTTGTAAATTGAAACTCAGGCCTGAACAACAAAATACTAAAGGATGATGAGAAAGAAGTTGAAGCAGATGTTATGGTGATAATGATGATAAAACATGGACGGATGTGGTGATGATGAGAATGATTTGATAGACTAGTTCAAAGAATACGTGGCAATGATTGATTAGTCTTACGTCCAGCGATCAAGGAAAGAAACGCTTCGTATAGCAGAGGACTGGTGGTACACATCATATCCCGTGAAATGTCGCCTGCGGTGATTCCCACGGACAGGTGCTTGTCACTGACCGCGCCGGCGACTTATTGTACCGTGGCGCTTACGTCATCGAGAGCCGGTTAGTAGAAGATGCAGTAGAATGACATCGTGTCAGAGTCGTACGTAACGTAACGACGTCGACTCTCATTAGTAGCACATGCAACAAACACGCCTTCTGATGTACGCGCTCTCATTTGGATCATATACTATTCCGCGGATGTAAAACTTGTTTTTATACGTATTAACGTTTTTAAAATAAATTTTTAAACGTTTTATGCCTCCGCCAGTTTATACTGTTTGCTGTTTATGTCGATGACCTGGCAAATCGTGCATATTTTGCTGATTGTACCGTGTACGAATTCCAAAGATTACTACGTGTTTGTGAACATGAATTTTGTGGCCTAGATATGTCATTTAATGTACAGAAAACATGTCGTCTCAACGCATTGGTCCACTCCCAGCCATAACGTTTCATCATCTCATGCGCTACTATTTTCACGTTATTTCATTATTATGTGGCCCACTACGTGTGGCCATATCATGAAACGGTGCGGATGTCTGTCTGTCTGTCTGTCCGTCTGTCTGTCTGTCTGCCACGTGTCATATCTCGAAAACGGAGCCAGATAGAGCCATAGTTACAATGGACCACTATATATAAGTCGGGTGTAACTAGTCCATTTCTGTACTTGGAACCCCCCTATCGGCACCCCCTGGGGTGCGGCGCCCCCTCAAAGGGGTAAATCGTACTACGGCATATATCTCGAAAACGACGCGACATGCCT
>Ga0209149_1001256_pt1 | contig 12521 bp, 10 predicted proteins | sample WorMetTyACAVOLI2_FD_187423 | JGI IMG/M metagenome (GOLD analysis project Ga0209149, IMG submission 187423) | Marine gutless worms symbiont microbial communities from Max Planck institute for Marine Microbiology, Germany - Olavius algarvensis... ... | reverse complement strand
ATTTGCGGTTCGAATAACTGGGAAACTGTTGTGGAAACTGGGAAGCTGCGGTGGGCCACATATCGTTTCGATCCTTATGATCGACACAACTTGTTTTTTATTAGTTTTAGTTTCATTTCATTTTGACTTTTTAGCTTCTGTTTAGTTGTAAAAATTTATCCCTACAGTTAGTTTTTATTGGTTCATTTTTTCTTTTTAGTTATAGTTTTCTTAATCCGCTTATTCCAATATTGTAAAGCACTGCTGCTGCAAAAATTCAGATGGAAACTGACACATATTCGACAGCATCAAACACAGCATAATCACTAGCATGTACAGAGCGTAAAGCAGCAACTAGTCAGTCATAAAACTGCAAGCAGTGTAGCATCACAGTCAGTGCATGCAGTAACTTGACTTAAATGCTTTGCACCGCTGACATTGTTGTTTCTATCATTACTTTCATTTTTTCTCGTGTTTTAAGTTTTTTTGCTACTTTTTAGTCTTTGTAAATAAAATGTCTACTTTTTCTTAGTGACAGTTTTCACTTTTTTTTGCTAAAATAAAACAGTAACAATATAAACTAACGTATCTTTCTCTGAAAAAATAATGTTATTATTTCTTATCACTATGGCATCTGCTATTAAATTCTATATACTGCTATTGTACTGCTACTTAGTGTTAGGTATGATTTCGCCCTTGTAGTGACTTTATGGACATGTTATGGCGCCTTATAAGTTGTCGTATTATTATTATTATTTCAAATCAAATGATTTCAAATCACGATTTCAAATCAATTTTTTGAATTGTGATTTTGCTTTCATAGAACACTGAAAAAATTATCTGAAATCAAAATAAAATCAGTGATTTCAAGATTTTGCATATTTTGGAAATCGAAATCATTTACCCAGTTGGTTTATGTGCGATATTCAGTCTTCATTCATTTGCAGCTGTCAAACAGTTTCATCCTCCACAATACATCGCTGGCTTCATCTGCTGCTGTGGATGGAACGTTTGTTTAGTTCTGCACGGCAGATTGCTACACCTCGCAGAAATCAACTCAGTGACATTTCTTTTGAGAAACTGTTAATGTTGAAGATAAGCAAGTGTGAGTGAAATTAGCAGAAAGTCAATGAACAGTTCAGGAATGATAACGTGTACATGTAATGACTATTAGATGCCGATGCCACAGTGTTTAGAAATGATTTCATTATTTTGATTTTCAAAATCATTTAAAAAAAGATTTTGATTTGAAATCATTTGCAGAGCAGTGATTTTGATTTTGAAATCATTTGTTTGTTCATGACTTTGATTTTAAATCGTCTTGAAAATGGTTTTACCTAACATTGCTGCTACTACTGTATAGTCACATATGTTTTACATCACTGATGTACTGATACTAGTAAAGGTAAAGGTAAATGTATTTATATAGCGCTCATTTTTGTATTACACACAAGGCGCTCAGGCATGGATCATACAGTTTTACCTGCAATTACACCAATGCCTGCCTTTACCTCGTAAGCGTTCACCAGATGGCGCCTCCCCAGACTGAGGTTGCACACAGCTAATTGCAGCCTACTACTGATATGTCTACCCCGAAAAGATGAAAGGCTGAGTCGGCCTGGTTGCCTGACCTACAACAGACGGTTTACCCACATAAGTGGTCACCCATCAGCTGCAGGTCGAGCGCAGGACAGCGAATGTTCGCCGATCAAAGACCGACGTTCTACCACTGTGCCACGCAACCAACCTAGTGCTTGCACAATGTGCAAATAAGTAGTATGTCAGAAAAAACCAATGACCTTGGACAGTACAAAACGTCCAAACCACCGAGCACAATCAACATAGTTGCTATGAATGTCGCGCGTAGAGAAATCTGGGTAGTGTTGCGCAACTGTCGCAAACGATCTGTCCACATCACACAAAAATAGAACTCACACATCACGAGTAACATGATTATTCAAGAGCTAAAACATAACTCAACGGACAAATGCAGATTTATGATATTTCAATAAACTTAAAGATCGACAAATTTAGCTTTGTTACTTCTTCATGTGATCTATCTTCATGTAATCTAAGCAAATTATTTCATCTATCTTACAGGTCAACGAACTGGATTCTTTAGTCGGATGTCCTATATATGCCTACACTTAAATGAACAGTCGAGGGTCTGTTACACTGCTTCTACTGTTCCATGTAAATGGTCACTGTAAATTATACATACTTGTCGGTATGGCTGGTTGGTGCATAATAAAAAGACTGTTCGATGGCATTTGCAATGCACGGCTTCAGCAGAGACCAAATCTTGACAGAATGATCCATGCCACATGACACGATGTAAGATCCAGTGATGTCAATATCCTAACATGCAGCAGACGCAATCAACAAGATCTTTATCACCATTACTCACATTTACATATGGCATCATGAAATACAGACCGTGCCCGCACTTGTCTTCACTTCACATCAAACACTGTTGTCCGTAAATTAATTATCTAAAAATGAATGAACTCACTCCACTGAGAACTTCGTCCCGATGACCGTCAACGCCACCGAAAATAGCAACGCACACATCAGTTTTGATGTTCCACAGACGAAGTGAATGATCTGGCAGAAAAAAAACACAGCCATGGCCCATAGGTCAGTGCTCACAGACAAGCAATTAAGCTGAAAATGACGCTGTTAGTTCATACAAGCGAGTTATGATGGGCGATTAGTTGGCACCTCACAGATATAATGGCATACAAATAAGCGCAACTCAGCACGAGGTATCTACAACACTGCATTGAGAAAAAACATCCACTTTTGTTTTATTGCATAACTCTTAGAAAAAGTAACCAATTTGAAAGAAAGTTTCAGACAAAATAGCTAATTAAATGCTGATTCAACAGCATAAAAATAATCCGTATTCTCCTTAAATATTCTTTGCTAGTAGCAATGTAAACTGGATGTCAGGTAAGTGTCATTACAGCAATGAGATTTACCATTGATAATAAACATTGCATTAAATAAATGTGAGTGAAAAAATTACGTAGAAAAACGCTTGCTTAAGATGTTTTTGACAGATGTATTAAGATGTTTTTGACAGAAGATGAAGTCTTGATGGGGTAAAGACACTGATCAAAATATCAGTGCGAGATCTTTGACTTTGTTGATCTTTGCAGTGGGGTGGGCAGTGTGTGGTCGACCACAACCCGAACACGATTCAGTGACGTCACTGCTGTTACTTTCTTCGCTGACCCATTAAAACTCTATCGTCTGTCAGGAACCATGTTCATAAAGTGGTTTGCTTCATACTTTTTATTTATTCACTAACATTTAATAATAATGTGATCTCCAATGGTATGTTATTGCTGTAAGGACACTTTTACTGACGTCCGGTTTACATCACTGCTAACAAAGACTTTTAAGAAGAATGCAAATTATTTTTATGCTGTTAGAATCAGCATTTCATCAGCTATTTTGTCTAAAATTTTCATTCAAATAGGTTACTGTTTCTAAGAATTATGCAAGAAACTAAAGTGGGTGTTTTTTTCTGAACACGGTGTATATCTAAATCAGCTGACGAATGAATGCATGGACATTTATTTACCACGCCACTTATTGAAATGCCATTTCTGCAGCACGCTGCCTTCAACGGATGCATTTCCAGCAACAACAGCCATTGGTTGGCCTGAATCTGAGTTGACGCACTCAGATTCATTTCCTGTTTTCGTTTACTATTCACTATTTTAGCACTACCGGTATATAAATCTGATAGACTGACCATTGATTCAGTGTTTCACCAGTTTTACTGAGTCTATGTAAAACAGTTACTGTAAGTAATTCTGAGACGATTTGAATTCCTGGGACACATGGGATGACGATGACGATGTTTTGCAAAACAGAACTCAAGTGACAGGAGGACAAACAATGATATGTTTGGGCAGTTTATGTTCCAGTACATTATCACTGATGACAATAACAGAACTGCTAAAATACACACAAGATTGAGTGCTTTGGAAGTCCACTTAAGCCGAAATTACTCCTGATATAACATCAGGACGACAACATACAAACAGCACATCTGCATTAATGACAGACACCAGCAGCCCATGTGTGACAATAGGCTGGTTTATGCAAATATGTTTTATGATTATGATTATGATTAGGTAGTGAGTTCGCAAAGAAATAGCAAGTTACAAAAACACTTGATGCATGACTTTGAAAGCTATATTTCCTGACTAGTCTATGCCCTTAACACCAAATTTTACACAAACTACACAAATCAATGTCAAACCAAACATTAGAAGTAAATAACATACATGTACTAAGCAAGATGAATTCACAGCCACTATATTGTGCTGTACACGTGACAGTCCATAGCTAGAAAAACCCACTCGACCTAAAGGAGTAGAGACTGACGCCTCCACCAGGCCTATCTTTGGCCTCATGAGCCCTTGACCTATGACCTCCTGAACCCTTACTTGACTGTTTCATGTCCTTGCCATGTGGACCACTTATGCCAACTGGCATCAAAATCAGTCGTTTTCAAAATATCATATTCACAATTTTGGTAACAGATGAAATTCTTCTTCTCGTATGCGTCATGAACCATAACTGGTCAGCCATGAAACAGCGTCTTCATCCACAGAGTGTAGCCAAGATAAGCCGCCATTCAGTTTTGTCAGGGGACAGGATTCGACAATGTGGGACATCGTGGGACAGATGAACTAATGTAGGCCTAGAGGTGCACTAACAGACAGACGAACGGAGAACCTGTGAAGATTATGCCTGGCCTGCCAGTCTGGTCTGGTGGAGGCGTAAAAGATTTAGCTATCAAAACTCTGTACTACTTCTCAACACACCTTTGCTAACGGACAAGAGCAAACAGCAGTTTCGAGGATGAAATTTCAGTTCATTTATTGACTGACCATGACCTGTGTAATACTGCAACAAACAGTTCGAAAAACATCACATAATAAAAAAAATATACAGTTTCAACATGGTTTCTGCATTCTACACATATGAGGAGTTGTGACTGTTGCTACGGTGATGGACTCGCACCTCCTGAGTTACCGGAGTTTGATTCTCCAGCAAGACCTATATCAGTCACTGACAGCATCATGAAGTGGATCAGAATAAAACTGAGCCAGTACGTTCGTAAAAGTCAATTTAACAGATGGGCAAAATGCAACCAACAAGTGATTGTGTGTCACAGAACAGTGACACGGCTTGTGGTCCAATGAGCTTGCATTTACCTTAAATGGCACACCGGCACAGTGGTGTGCCAGCACACTGACTGAACAGCACACCACTATCATGCATACCATTATCCCATTTGTGCTGATGCATTGTATCAGACCAAATGTGCACCATGGAACGGGGGTCTGGTCTTCGTTTTACAGGAATCAATACAATTTTCAGAACAATATGCACCAAAAACATTTTCACATTACCACCCAGCGACCTTGACCACTGACTGCTAAACTGCTCTGCCAGTTACTCCTGACACTATTGGGTAGCCTCTCTTCTAAGTTTGAACATTGTTTGTTTTTCCGTTTCTGAGTTAACAGTGGCCATGGGACAGACAGACACATGGACGGATAGTAGGGATGTAATCACGTAACACATAATGCAGCCTCCTAGAGAAGGCCCACATAATAAGCACTTCAATTAGAGCTGTTAAGCAATTAATTTCTTTAATCACGTTAATCGCGCGATTAAATTTTTTCATCGCATGTTAATTGCAGTTTTAATGCACATTTTGTTAGTTACATTTTTCAATTTGTTTGTGTTCCATTTGCAAGTAAACACCGTCGGCCCATTGCTGTTGAATGCTAGTCTACTCCTTGTACCGACGACTGATTACAGTGACTGATTAGTGCATGTCACTGAACTTACTGTCAGTTGACAATGACGGAGTCTTCTGAGTTTTGACGATTGTGTGATTAAATAATATTGAATTGACTGCTTAATTTGTTGATTTCATTTCATAAGTAAAATCAAGTTTTAAAAATTAAAGAAAATTGTCTTTTTGTCATCTTATCGTTAAAATTTATAACTGCATTATTTTTTTAATCGCAATTAATTCTCTAATGTGTTAAATGCATTCGTTAACGTTTTAATTTTACAGCCCTAACTTCAAGGACAGATTGCACAACATTAAAAATATCTTTCTATTTACATGAGTGTGGTCACGAAGCCGATCCACATGGGACTGTGCATTTGTTTCAATTTCCAGCATGCTAAGGGCAGTGAACAATAACAGCCATGTACAGGTAAGTCAGCAACCACTCAGTGCTATCAGCGCTACAGGTACAGGTAAGTCAGCAACCACTCAGTGCTATCAGCGCTACAGGTACAGGTAGGTCATTAATAATCGACTGTTGTTTTACTGCAATGAGGAATATGTATCAACACCTGACACTTACGGTGAAATAACAATCAACACCTTGCAGATAATCACTAAATTTTTGTAAAGGCCCGTTTATAGCGACACAACTCAACTGAACTCAACTCGAAGTCGAGTTGTCGACACGTTCACAGCGTGAACAACTGTCACCTCAGTTTGTAGGTCGTGACGTCATAAACAAAAACACGACTAACTTCGCTGTATGCTGTACAACTGGGTCAGTTGAGTTGTGTCGCTATAAATACCCCTTAAGAGTATTACTTCGATCTGATGAAGATACGACTCTAACCGGACTACCCAAATCCAAAACATGGTAGAAAATCGTTATCTGTCCATTTCTATTCACATAGAGTACATGTCAGTGGTAATATACATACTTTGATGCATGTCATGGTAACAGGGTTGATGATACGAATAAGACCACGTGACCCAGCAGCAGCCAGCAGTGGCAGCCCAGTACCGTCATCACTCGTCCATGCACACGTGTAGAAATTCTCGTCAGAATCAACATCGGCGTACGCTTGCAGCAGCTTCAGTGAGCACGACGGTTCATCGCCATGCGATTCTTTCACACTGCATTCATAGACTGTCACCTACATGCAGACAGTTACATGAACCACAACAATGAGCGCTTACAGAACAACATTTCCAGAACCTCAATTTCCAGCTTTGTTATGTGTTAGAAACAACCTTCACTATTTAATAAATTACAACCAAAACGATTGTGCCAATCCTTCAGCGCCTCTGTAGCTCTGCCTATGTCGCTTTACAAATATGTTTGATGATTATGATTATGACTAATGCATTATGTACACATGAAAACAAATTAGGTTCCGAAGTAAAAAATAATGCACTCGGAGAGTTGTTACGGGGCAAAGAAGGCTAAGAAAGACAACTAGTGCTAACTCAGTCTCACATTCATCAATAATTAATGAGACTGTTGTATTGTGTGCTTGGTAGTTGGAATAGCAGGTGCTGCTACCATAGATATTCATACATATCGTTGGCAGAATGGCACATAAACAAAGAATTGTGTTCATCTGTGATTACCGAGATGACACGGGCCGTCCCTGCCAATATGTGCACAGGTTAACACAGCAAGTTTGTTGCTCCAAGCTGGCTGGCATCACAGCTTCGGCCTGCCAAAGTTAAATGGAACTTTACAATGGCTTTACTGGTTGTTTTCTTTTTCAACCATTGCTCGGGTCTGTACCGATGCGACTTGTTCTATGGATGGACCGCTGTCATCGGTTTCAGAACATTCGGTTTCAGAATTATACTGTTCAGAAGTTACATCTTGTGTAACTTTGACATCATTTGTAAGTGTGTTACTCACACGTTTCAAATCATGATCATGTTTAGTGTCAAATATGACATCTGTACCACGTGCCCCTGGTATGTTACCAATAATTATATCCTGCACGTTCAGTAAATGACACAGGTATGGGCCAGACAGGGTGTAATGTGTAAGCAGTCCACTAACAAGCTGGTATGTGACAAGATTACTGTGAGCACCATTATTGTCTGTCCTGTGTCCACATGCCAAAAGGGCAGTTTTTGTTAAAGTGTCGTTTCATTCGTTATTTGGTCACGTTTGTCGTCTACCTAAAAACACACCTGCCTCACAGGCATTGCAACTGTCAATGCCCATGCTGGCACTCCTCCTGCTGCAGACTGGCAACAATCACCGGGTCGCCCAAGGAGAACGTGGCTGCAACAAGTCGAAGAGAACTGCGGGATATCTGTTGGTCTCGCTCAGATCACAAGCCAAGATCGCTCGTTCTGGAGACTGCTATGACCCTCAGCTGGTCAAGTGCAGCAGTGAGTGAGTGAGTGATTGTCTTGTTTCCGTGGCGGTTTGTGTTAAATTCTACAGGAACCAGGGAGTTAGAAAATTTTACACTCCACATAACTAGACACAAGAAACACACAAGTTACAGTATATCAAAATCGGACAATGCCTTCTTGCGTAAGTCATTTACAGACATCACAGTTACACAGGACAGACAATAAGTGGTACTTCCAGTAACCAATAGGCCTAACAATTAAGACAATAACAGCAGATGTCAAAATTATATTACAAAATATATGCGCTACCACTGGCCAGTAAGAAACATGTTGCTTGTAAGGCAGCCGACATACAAAATAAATTCTTATAGCCAATACAAAGCAACTGCCACAGAAAAAAACATGCGCTGCTCTGCCTCATATTAGAAATCTTCTCTCAAAGCTCTGACATAAAGCACAGCAGAGCATTCATTCAAGTTCAATAAATGTAACTGCACAGAATAAGATACGTAACATTAGCGAGACAGTAAAGTACCCTGTTACTGCCGACTGTTGCCAGCAGAAGCCCTTCGCCAACACCAGAGAAGTAGTTAAACTGAGCTCCAAATATTGGCTGTCCATGGTCCTCCTGTACACATGTGCCAGAAAGAATTTCATGTGAAATTAACTCAGAACTAAACCAGAGAGCGAAAGACTGCATGCAGTCATATGAAGCCTCCCCTCTGTCACTGCATGTGCATAATGGACTCGCCAGCCCTGCGGACACAGTGTGTCATATGTTTTGGCCGCACCGGTTTGATGTCGGTTCAAATTTTCTGTCACGTCCTGCTCTGTTGTTCCTGGTACAATGTCGCCCAAAATCGAATCAGTTCTTCTGTTGGCGGTAGACATTACCTCCCATAAATTTTATCAAAATCCGTTCAGAATTTGTGCAAAGTGAAAGAAATGCCGATGTTGGGGCATGGGAAATCGGGAGAATGGAACGCAGTGAAAACATAACAGTGTTACCACCCATGTTGCCATCCATAGCTTGATGCAGGCACAACAATGGGCAAGAACTCCACTTCAGACAGCTGAGCAAACGAAAATATTGGAGTGTCTCAAAATGTAGCAAGTTTGACTGCTGCAACAGTAATAGCATTGTGAGGAATAAAAATGGCTTTAAAATGTACAGGTGCCTCAAAAAATTGCCAGAAAATCAGAAAACTGCTAGAAATTTTAGGACAATATGTCCTACAATGCTTACTGAACACACAAAAAGCTCTCGATGACCATTTTCTTCCCACTTTTTGTTTGTATTATCCTCATTTACTATTTTTCGTTGCAGTTTTTATCAACATTTTATGTTTAATTTTTCATTAGCAGTTGCACTTTTTGCCAAATGCTTACACTTCTGGCACTTTAAATGCCATAGTTAAAATGTACTGTTAACTTCCACGGACAGCTTTATGAATGCATGCAATGCAGTACTTTAGGTTGTACGAGGCCATGGTCACTGCTTCCTTTGGATTGTCGGTGGTCTTACAGTTGGCATCAGGGTTGACAGACTCTACAAACCTTATGAAGTTAAGTTTAATTCAAATTTGGGTAAACAAAGCTCAAATTCAAAAATATCCAAATCATTAGTTTAGGCATTTTCTAGAAACATAAAGCAATGTCCTGGACAGTATAAGTAGACTAGTTAAAACGGAGGGTGAGCAGTAGTGGTAGCAGTAAGCAAGAGTAACAACAAAGTAGTACTCACTTTAACATTGCAGGTGCTTTTAAACTGAAGTCGGCAACGACCAGCTGACGAGTTTTGTTTTGGTCGGCCTGATCTCTTACGTCGGCCGCTGTGTGGTGGTGTGTCACATCGTGAGCTGTCGTCAGCTACACTCCCCGTTGTTACTGTGCTCAGCGAATCGTCCTAACCAGCATCACAAACACACCAATGTATCAATAATCAGTTCGATGTATCTCAGTAGCTTCAGGAGGTCACTGAAAAACAAGCACCGGTACTCGGAAGCCTGAAAGTCATTCATACTCAGCACAATGTATGAACAATGTCTGCTTAGTACTGGTCATGTCACACTGTTGATTGGTCAATATCAGGACCTACCATTTGGGAACAAAGTTTCCTGCAGCAATCTTCTGTCCTTGGGCAACCTCCTGAAAGACCCATACGAAAAACTGAACCAGACACTCAAGGCCACCATCCCTAAGGGTTAGAATTACAGTTAGGGTTTGGGATAGTGGCCTTTGGGGAGACTGGACTGCAACTGTCGGCATTATGACCAGCACCGATCCTATAACAACATGTGCATTAACAGACCAGGATCTCACTGTGCCAGGTGTTGTCCGCTGCTTATTCAGTTCTGCATATAACACAAACATGCCAGTCGTCGACTTTGTCTACATTGTCTGCATTCTAGTACGACCTTCGCAGTAACGAGCAAATGTATGGGCATGAGTAAAATGCATCGGTGCGTCTGTGCAGCAACATTGTTAAAGCGAAAATTTGATTGGCATGGTCACAGGATCTTTCGTACCACTGACTATTCGTACAATGGACTATACATACCATGTGTAGACTACTTGTACCATGGTCTGTTGATGAAATTAAGCTGTGTCTCTGACGGGAAGACTACGAAAAGTCCATACACTAGAGCATTCCGATTCGAATCGATTTGCCGATTTGTTTTGGGCGAATAGATTCGTTTTGTTTAAAAAATCGGCCATTCGATTCGGCCGCTGCATTCGCCTGACAAATGATTATACGCTCATAGTCCCATACTCCGCCATTGACATTTGACAACATAGTAAACGATAGTAGCCTATACGCCTAAACGGCAGTGATGTGCTGAATCGAATCGAATCGAAAAAATCGATTTGTTTCAGAAAATCTAATCGAATCGGAATATTTTTTTCTGAATCAGAATGCTCTACCATACACCACTGGCACCAACCCGTACTCCCGACCCTATCCAACCCACAACCCAGGGCCCTGACCCTAACCGATCCACGAGGCGGAGAAATTTTTTTTTTTGAAAACTGGCAACAACCCGTCGCCATAAACGCACAGACCCATTTTACCCAAAGCTTAAATGTGTAAACTACAACAAATAAAATACAGCGTACTATTTCGTCTCCAGAACCGTCGTTGTAATGACTATTCTCTTCCGATCTAAGTGCTGACAGTCGCGTTCTTCGTGTTGACATAATCTCTTCCTTCGTATCTGACATTTTATAAACTTTTCAACAATCCGCCATAACAGTAATTTATATATTCTATGTAATTCACAGATTAGTAGGAGTAGGGCTGTGCTAATCGAATTTTTTACTCCTCGAGTACTCTATCGAGTATCTTATCGAGTGCTCGAGTATTCGACTGATACCGGAAGTAGCTATTAACTCAACAAAATGAAAGCAACATTATTCTTGTACTCTAGTGGTGACGCAATGATTACGCCACCAGTCATACTAGAAAGCGTGGACAACAAACCGCAGCTCAGACGCGAAAATAAACCAAACGAGTTACCTAAACATTATTACAACAACAACAACAACAACAACACAACACAACGTCGATACGCGGACTCAGGCTAAGCTTCTATGTCCGCCTCAATATACCAAGATATAATTAGCTACATCATCGTAATTGTATAATACTTCTGATAACTGTGAAAAAAATACTGATCGCTACAATTTGCTGGTAAATGGGCACAAAAATTAGCATAAAATTTATTTTAAAAAATTTCGAGCAGCTCAAGCACAAAAATAAAGCTTAAGCTTCTTTGAGGTGTCAAACGAGTAATTTGTTACTCGGTATTGATGCTGTGGAATCAGTACAACGTCGTTTCACCAAACGAAACGACTTCCTTCTCTGAAAAACTTGTCTTATCGCGATCGTCTAAAATGTTTAAATATAAGGAAGCAAGTAGCCTTTATTCTTTAAATATAATCTAGTTTACAACTTCGACAACTGCATACCAATTTGTTTTGGTGTTATAAAATTGTTTTCGGTCTGGGCATAAATTTAAGCTCTTCAAGCGCCAAACCACAAACTGCGTACGTAAACGTATCAAACACTTCGGACAATTTAATAGTAGAATATCTTTTAAGGCGTTTATCACTGTAATTAATGGAAAAAACTTAACAGTTTAAAAAGGTGTGTAAGGACGACAGTCATTATCTCGCAGAACTAAAACAGCAAAAATCAAAAAGGCTGATATTACTTTTGCAGCACATTGCCATAACGTCAATGTGCTCCTAAGTAATATTAGCCTTTTTGATTTTTGCTGTTTTAGTTCTGCGAGATAATGACTGTCGTCCTTACACACCTTTTTAAACTGTTAAGTTTTTTCCATTAATATTTGCTGTTTTT
>Ga0209149_1001255_pt1 | contig 12521 bp, 3 predicted proteins | sample WorMetTyACAVOLI2_FD_187423 | JGI IMG/M metagenome (GOLD analysis project Ga0209149, IMG submission 187423) | Marine gutless worms symbiont microbial communities from Max Planck institute for Marine Microbiology, Germany - Olavius algarvensis... ... | reverse complement strand
GTCGGCCTGGTTGGCTGGCCTACAGCGGACGGTTTACCCACATAAGTGGTCACCCATCAGCTGCAGGTCGAGCGCAGGACAGGGAAAGTTCGCCGGTCAAAGACCGACGTTCTACCAACTGTGCCACGCAACCAGCCAATCAATAGTCAATACCTCGCCCGCTGTCGTCTGGCGAACATATAACTAGGCCTATAAGAAAAACGCACTCTGTCAAAATGCTGATGATGACGTTCCAATCCACACGATCGATGTCAAGTTTATAAGATGTACTCCTTAGGTTAACCGGAGATAACCTCCTGCAGACTTTCCCTCGAATGTTACCCCCTAGAGAAAATCCCTCGAGGGTAATTTCCGTTAATCGGTTAGGGTCAGGACCTTGCCTCGTGGGTCGGATAGGGTCACGAGTACCGGTTATACTGTCAGTTTTCAAATGTTCGCTGTAAGAACGTTGCTACATTCCGCGTGGTTACCTCCGGAAATTTTCTCGCGATAATTTCCTGGAGAATGTCACAACAACGCATCCGTGACTGATGATGCGGATGATGATATGGACTGAAACAGTGACGTTGCCGAAAGATAATAACTTAACAACTGAAGACCACAGACCGAGGACCACGTGTGGCTGTAGCCATCCGGGTTGACGACCGGCAGAAAATACCAGTCGTACGTGTCAACGAGTCGTTTTGCTGTCGCGTCGCTTGAGTAGTCATCAATCAACTGCGTCGCGAAGCAAAACCAACAACGTCTCATATATATGAAGAGGTTATGTATCATCATCATCATCATCATCATAGCTTGTTTTGTCTGTCTGTCTGTCAGCACGATCAGTCAAAAAGCTCAAGAATTTTGGAAGGTGTATGAATTGGGATAAGAAACAATTGATTAATGTTGAGGGTGATCTGCAGTGGTGATTTGTGTATATTTTCTAGATAATTTAATTTAATTCTTTGTAAAACTGAGAAAGCGTAGTGAAATTTCACATGGGATCACTAGATCTAAGTAAAGTTCATTCGCATATGGGCTTTCGATTGACACTAATTTCGAGGATCTTAAATGACTTTGAACGACCATGACCTTGAGTGAGCTCTAAGGTCATTTTAGGTACTGTAAACGGTTTCATCGTCTGTATCTCAAAAATACTGTATATATTATGCACGAAGTCAATGACAACGGTCGGTATGGTATAGTAGGGTTTAATGTCCCACTTGACACGTTATAGGCTATCTCGGAGACGATTTTACGGGTCATATAACCCAACCAACAGTGTCATAGCACTGAAGGAAAGACAACGGTTGAACGTCATAATATGTAAGCAATTATTTCTGTTGTCGTATTTGACTGAAAACAACTGCTGATAAGCGACCTGTTATATTATTTTTTATTAACGCAACTTCACTACCAGAACTACACTACAGTGTTGTTATCATTTTTATGAACATCATCAAATTTAATGTACATGAAAGACTGGAGTGTAAATATCGAACAACAAGTAATACGAGTAGATATCACAAGATCACATGTTGCATGATCTTCAGTAGAGTCGCGGTCGCCAGCCACTCACGGGCGTGAATCGTGGCGTCCATCCAGACGGCTTTACGGTAGGTCCCATTACGCCGTATCTACGACCAAACACTCTCGTACAACTAAGACTCCTCCTGCATTGCAATGATACCTTTGTTCGCGTGTGTTTGGCCAGTGTCGAATGTGCAGCTGAGCGATGACAGGTTACACTACGATGAGGGAATGAATATCTCTGCCGACTTATTAATCCCCCACCGCAAGGGAGCGATGGCGATGTCCTTCTGTCTGTCTGTCTGTCTGTTCGTTTGTCGCCTTGGTGTCCCATACGTTCCTCTCCAGTGAAACCAACTCCCCCAGTGAAATTTATGGTTATGGCGGGGGCTTACTCGTGACGTCCAAAACGCGCCACACTTGTTATTATAACTTTCTATGCTTCAGTTACAAGTCCGTACAAAACAGACGGGTGGGCAGACGCGTAATCCGGGCGCCTATGCGAGTACCTCATAAGGATGAATACTATGGTCGTGCCGGTTTTTGTCGCGTTCAGCTATGTTAGAACGCGACTCAGCTATAGGCGATGTGTCCGTCCGTCTTTCCGTCCGTCAGTTCGTCTGTAACACGCTTGTACTGACTCAAAACTAATGACCGTACGATCAACTACTAATAGAAAGTGATATGTGGCCTACGAAATTGTGCCATCGCCAATGACCTTGATCGACATAATGTATAATGTAGTGTAATGTAATGTATAATGTAATGTCAATTATAACGGCCGGGCTAACAGACTAGCACTGACTTAACTACAACAAAGCTGTACAGTGTCTGAGAGATACGATGGAGATCTTTGGTTGTGAATAGCGTGCATCAGTGTGCAGAGTTTAAACTGCACTCGTGACCTGACGGGCAGCCAGTGTAGTTGCATCAGGTACGGCGAGACATGATCACGATGACGTAAGTAAAACAGCGTGGCATTGCGGGAACAAAATTTGTGCCAGTGTGAGGCTTGCTTGTGCGAGGCAGCTTATCATAGTTGCTATGCCCCCGTCCGTATGAAAGTACAGTAAAACAAATAACTCGCCCTTCGCTCTAACGAGTGGTAATAAACCTGACACGATAGAATAGAAACATTAGAAATGTGGCGCAGGAGAAGAATACTTGGAATGTTATGAAGAAGGGCGGTGCAATACTAAATTTTGTGGGCGTAGCACCATCGTCTGCGTCTGCCTATCAGTACCGGAACACGGCATGAACGTCACCAAATCCTCTCAAAACAATTGGCGGTCTGGCCAACATTTTGGGTTTGTGCCCCCGACCCCACCCCAGAACTGCCCCTGATCGCGAGAAAAACGCCAGATCAGTGAACCAGTATTGAGTGAATTAAACATTGGAAGAAAAATGATGGCAACAGATTGACAGAAGATCAGATTTTATACCTCGTGTGCGGAGATACTTTTTGGAGATATCCCCCCGGAGATTAACACTCATAGTCGGTTATGGTCAGGAGTACGGGTTAGTGCCAGTTTTTAAAAATCCGCCCACTCGTGGGTCGGTTATGGTCAGTGCCGGTTTTCAAATTTTCTCTTGGGGGTAACGTCGGGGGGTATCTAAAGGGTTGTCATAGATTCTTCATACCTACCTCAAACAGCCGTAGATCACGACCTTGGTGTGTCTGTCCAATGTTGGTGACTGAACACTCGAGTCCTTCATGACGTTGGCATCTCATGACCATATTATCGAGTTCCGTTAAAATCTACAATGCGAAAAATACAAGCAAAAACTTGACTTTGAATTATTGTTGTCTGAAATGCTGCATTTGATAACATAAGGCTGTTTAGTAGCACACGCACCAAATGCATGGCATGAGAATAAATATTCATGAACTTGTTGGGCCCACTGTGACACAAATGTGACTGTCAATCTTTGGCCGGTCTCCAGTCGCGTCTCACAGGCCGTAAGCCCCAGCTTAGTAGCGCCAGGGGAAAATGTGTCAGGGTGTAAAATCTCACAAATATTTTATAGTTGTATATGCCGAACGGTATACTGTGCCACATGTCATTTCTCAACGTGTTATGAATGTCCGACACATGCAAATACGAGCGCTGCACCACGACTCGACGTGTCCATCAATAATTTTAAGTCTTACAAGCAGACTGTAGTCCTTGTCAACATTAGGGCTAGATTCGTGGAGCAAAATGTATGACTCTCGTTGAGAAGTGCCCGTCTCCGTCGAAATCACTATTTTCGTAATTCGTTATTTCGTTATTTTCGTGATTACTCCACTGGCGTTTTAACTAAGCAGTGACAGGACTTGCGAAAAAATAACGACCAACTTACGTCTTCGAATCTGTTGAAGTCGTCGAAGTCAAATGCATGACCTTCTGCTCTTTTTGTTCTCCTCGACTTCAAAGACGACAGTTCCTTCTCTATGTCACTGCGGTGCGTAACAATTAGCCTATTTTTATCAGTTTTTGCCGCGCGATGCTATGCATAAGCGCGGCCTATGCCGTCATGCGGTGTCCGCGCGCGCGTGTGTGTGTCTGTCATGTTCGGTGATTCTGTCAAAACGAGTAATCATATCTTCAATTTTTTTCACAACCGAGTAGCCAAGCCATTCTAGTTTTTCCGTATCAAACGGCATAGCAATATTCCGACGGGAACACCCCTAACTGGGGCGTCGAATGCAGATATGGTAAGCCCAAATCGCGATCGTCATGATATAGCTGGCTATCGATCGATGACATGCTGGACCTATCAGCAACAGGTACGATCGATCCACCGTGCAGTTTATCACACCTACGGCGACGCATCAGTGAATCTATATTTATCGCAGCCTGCAGCATGCACGACTACGACGAAGACAGGAAAACAGAACAGTGTACGCAGCGTTAAATCTGAAGCAGAACTAGAGCTCGATCTATTGTACTAAGTTATACGATAGACACGAAGCATCGCGCGGCCTCTTTGCGACAGCAGAGCTACTTGTCTGTATGACTGTGAAACAGTTTACACCGGCATCAACTAAATTAGCTAAAATAGCATTAGCTGTATTGCTCACAGGAAGTTCTTCGCTGTAAATGTTTTTGTAACAGCGTTGACATGGCAAGCAAAAAAGCGCAATGAACGAACAGACGAATGAAGATGTCTGTGTCGGCTGCTGAAAAATTTTGTACTGAATGAAAAAATGCTGTAAAATTTTATTTGTAAGCGAAATCTTGAGTTAACGTGAAATTGTGTCCTCGATCGCATCTGCCGTCGTCTGTGCCGTGAAATTTGTGAAATCACCCGCTAGGCGTCAGCACCTGTTTGACATTACGGCAAAACCGATTGACGTCTATTTGAATTTTCTCTCGATTCTGTGTATTAAACTTTTAAAACTGTAAAAACGCAGTTTAACGTGGTGTGTACCTTTTTTCAAAAATCCTTTCTTTCTCGTAATTCTGACTTTTTCACCGATTGAAAATTTCGGTGAATTTCGCTCAAGAGTTCTGTAACCACCATATAAGTTTCTCCAGACTTTTTTTCGTTTTTTTTGCTGGCTTCGGTCGAAGTTTTATTTTTAATAGAGGAATGGACCGTGTCCGCTGAATGCCTGGCTGAAGGGAATGGCTAGCGGAGATCAGCGCCGACTTTTACGGGAAGCGGTAGCGCATTAGAGACGTGTTCTCGACGATGCGCTACACAAATCCACAGTTTACTTTACTTTACTTTACTATGTACATTTTCATACCATCGTCATCGTATTTCAAACAGGAAGCACCATCGCGGACACATGCAAATTCAATCAGAATATCGCGATCTTTTGCTAATTGACGAATGTACATGAAAGCCTACCGCTGAATATGATCATTAAGCACCGTAAACAACAGTTTGTTGCTTTTCAAATAGCTCTTTAACGGCTTCAGATTTTCTGGAGGAACGAAGACGTGGACAACGTCGTGACTGTTGTGCCATAAATCCAACTGCGACACCACAATCATCAGCTAAGCGGACATCGAAAGCGTCGCCGTCGACCTTATAAGCTTAATGATGAATTATTGCTGAAGTGCAATCTCAAGTCAAGTCAAGTCGGTCTATTGTAAGTGCAAGTTATGTATCCTCAAGACACACTGTGTGTTGCAGTTAAGTCTCCAGATTAGATTAGTGTCGTGATTTCGTGCCTTATCCATTATATATATATATATATATGGAGCTATGTCTGGAGTGCAAGGGAAGATTATCACAACTTTTCTGTACAATATTGTGTACCCCAATTGTGCACAATGGTACCGTATGCACAAAACCACGAGCAGTTCTTACATATAACTACTGGTTCAGGTTTATGTTTAATTTTCTGTGTTTTGCATCTTTTTAAACTACGGCCAGTATGTTTTGTTTCTGTTAGGGATAGTTTTTGTGTGTTTTTCTTTGTGTATTTACTGCGCGACGCGTATGCAAAGCGCGGACTATGCGGTGGCAAGATGTCTGTCCGTCTGTCTGTCACACGCCGGTATTGTGCCTAAACGGTTACACATATCCTCAATTTTTTTTCACATTCGGGTAGCCCCACCATTCTAGTTTTTTCATACCATACGGGATGGCAATAATCCGACGGGGACCCCCTAACGGGGGCGTCAAATGCAAGGGGGTATGAAAAATCACCATTTTCGACCAATATCTTGCTTTATCTCGCAAATGATGCAAGATAGAACCATAGTTACTATGGAAGGCGAATAAGAAACCGCACCCAAGGTTTCGACTGCTACCAGTTTGAATGATCTTGAGTGACCTCTGACCCAGATTTCAAGGTTACGATATCATTCAACGTCAAATAACTCAAAAACGGAACCATATAGAGCTATATTTACAATGGCAGACCGATAGAAAGTTGTATATGGTCTATGGAACGGCGCTAGTTTCTGTGACCTTGAACGACCCCTAACCCAGTTTTCAAGGTTATGCTATACTTTGACGCTGAATATCTCATAAACGGTTAAAGATACGGCCATAGTTACTATGAAAGGCGAATAGGAAACCGTACACAAGCTTTCGAATGGTCCAAGTTTGAATGACCTTCAGTGATCTTTTCAAGATCATGATTATGCAACGTCAAATAACTTGAAAATGGTACAACATACAGCTATATTTACAATGGCCGACCAATAGGTTGTCGTACATGATCTATCGAACGGCGCCATTTTCAATGACCTTGAACGACCCCCACCCCCAGTTGCAAGGTGACGCCATTCTTTGACGCTGAATGTCTCAGAAACAGTACGGCATACATACATAGTGTCACTGAAATACTAATAGGGACTTACACACGCCTTATGCAACAGTGTCATTTTGAATGATCTTGAGTGACTTAGCAAAATATTCAATGACACGAAGCGTCGCGTGGTCGCTCTGCGACAGCTGAGCTTGTTTTTGTTTTCTTTCGAGTGCTTTCTCTTGGTTGAGTTTGATTGTCACTACCAGTGCAGTCGAACGACTCATCTCAGAAATGACATGTTACTATGTGTTAAATGGGACGTTAAACAATACTCAACTCAACCCCCCCCCCCCGTTATAAATGCCTAAATAATTTCCCTCTTTCTCATAATGCCATTAAAACTTCAGTGTAAAAGTTGTCAAATTAAAAATAACATTTACCAAGCAATGCATGTTACTCAATGATAGCAGTCGATGCAACTGTTGTTTTTCTGCTCTGTGTTTAGTTACTTTTTTGTACATTGTTAGTAACCAGCTAAGGCGTCTGAACTCCTGAGCGTGTTTCAACAGCTGGTCTGAGCTAAAGCCTTAGCAGAAATTGAATTGGTGCATTTTAAGTGTACTAAGAACGCATCTGCATGTGAGCAGAACTTTCGTGAGTTGGGGTAAACATTTGCTGATAAATAGCGTACCATCCCCGACTCCTATATCGAAGTTAACACCCTGCTTCAAATTGTCGCAGTGCTGCTCTACGACAATTACTTCTAGCTGGGTGTTAGCTTGGGCTGGCGGACTGAGACGTGCTCAGTGTCGGGTACCTGTTGATCCAGCTGACGCAGCGGTAGCATGGCATCGCGATCATGTTGAGTGGACATCTTGATTTCTAACACCTCGTATCTACGTGGCACAACAAACTGACACTGTCGCTGGGATATTGGTCCTATCGCTCAGAGTGTTACACCATACTGTGTATGCCACACAGCGATTATCGCTGTGTGGCATACACAGTATGGTGTAACACTGACGAACTGACACTTTATTCATAGCTTTAATTCTGATTATCGCTTCTCCTTTAATTTTTAAGCGCCTCACTTTACGTTAGTAAAAGAGGCGCTTATTGAGATAGGCTGTGTCGTGACGTCGTTGGTTGTTGGTTGGTCGTTGGTTGTCACGCGCGTGCACTGTGGCCAAACGGTGCATCCTAGGCCTATAGTTACTATAGAACACTAATAGGAAACCCTACCCCATGAATTCAATGGTACAACTTTCGACCCCCTGGGGTGACCCCTAACCGGGGAATGGGCCTCCCGTGAGGCGCTTTTTGTCAAATTACTTTGACCTCTTGTTATATCGACACATTGAATAAATTCTATCTACGATGTTTGCATAGAATTATCTTGCTTCATCTGTTCTGTATTAGTCCACTACCACTGGCTTTCACTAGCTGTTACTCTTGAACAAGAAACTTAGCTATTGCTAACAGGTCGCGCTCAGCATCACATAACAATCCTTCCAGTCGAATACGACCATAGCAATAATTGCTCACGTAAGTGATCACCCCCTGTAAAAAAATTCCTCATGATCGGCTGAGTAGTTGTCAAGACATAGGGATTTGAATTTTTTGCCGTTGAGGCTTGAAAGTCATATTCACGCCCCAAAATCTCAGTTTTGAGTTTTTGGGAAACCCCTAGGGAAGGATGCCCGCAAAGTAACGTCCTTTCATCGTACGATCCTCATGATTATTCCCCTAAATTTTGGTGAACCTAACTTTCGTAATTTAAAAAAAAATCGTTCCTAACTTGAAAATCTATACTCTACCTGGGGGGGGGCGATAATGATGCTTCAGCCAGGCCTCCAAAATTTAATTTCGGCCTTCTGTGACATTGACCTTTGACCTCCTGATCCCCGAAGTTGATCGGTTCATGCCCTTACCTCGTGAACCACTTGTGCTAATTTGCAGCAAAATCGGTTTATTCGTTTGTAAAATAGCGTGTTCACAATATTGGTAACAGACGGACGGACGAACGGACAGACGAACGGACGGACAGACGGACGAACGGACGGGCGGACAGACGGACGAACGGACGAACAGATGGACGGACGGACAGACGAACGGACGGACAGACGGACGAACGGACGGACAGAACGGACGGAAAACGCACGGACAGACGGACGGACGGACGAACGGACGGACAGACGGACGAACGGACAGACGGACGGACGGGCGGACACACGAGCCGGTAAAACATTATGCCTCCCACAAGTCATACAAGGCATAAAACGGAGACAGAGAGAAAAACAGAACTGGTCCCCATCTACGACGGGACTAGTAAGAAGATATTTCTTTCAGCTATATTAAATACAGGCACTGCAACTGGTCAAGCGCAGCAGTGAGTGAGTGAGTGATATTAAATACATAACCTGCATAGGCCTATGCTTAAAATTCCATGCATGAATTTCTATCATTTAGCATAGCAGCTACACCATTATCGACTTATAGCAGCTCCGGTTATTACAAAACACCGCGTATGGAATAGTCAGCCAGCCTAGCTTGCAAGTAAAAGAAGACCCGAAGAAGAGGGTGTACAAAAGCAATATTACGGTACGACTGACCCTTCGTACAATTTGTCGTACGCAAAGGCGACGTAGAAGAATCCAAAAGCAACGAGAACCAGCCAGCTTCTCATGACTTTAATGTCTATCCTTCGACTCATCTAAACACTGTCAGTCGGCGGCAGCGTCGTCTCATGGCAAAATACCGTAATACGTCATCAGTTGCTGTGGTAATCGAGACAATCGTTATTGCACTCTATGTTAACGCTAATATTGCCTTAAGCCTCGTTTATACTCCAGTCATATCTGTGTGGATTAAAATCGATTAGCTATATCGTGCATCTTATCGCCGCAACGCTGTCTGTGCTCTAATATGCCATGTTACACGCTAGTAATTAACAATATTAACCCTTACGATACAAAACGATAGTGTGTATTTAACGTGTAGGCCTAGACAGGTAGCCAGCTTAGTTTATCACATGGAATAAACAAAAAAAATCAGATGTGAAACTAAAAATAAACTGACGAGCGTGATAGGTCCGGTCCAGTCCTTTACAATGCAAAGGTAATTTTAATGCAGTATGGAATGATATAAAGTTGGTACATTGGCCGTTGATGGGTGGGCTGTTACATTTGGTACAGCGAGAAGAGAACTGGGCTGGGTCGCCGCCCGCCATGCCCCTCGGCGGTTTTAATGTGCCCATTAATCGGTTCAACATTACTTCAATCGTTGATACTACATTCTGATACACGCTTCACAAAAAGTGCATTTTAAGCTGAATAAATGAATGAATGAATGAATGAGACACTAAGTGGGCAGAGTTCTCGATCATGCAAATCGAAAAGTTTTGCATCGTTGCTTACAGTGCGCTTGTTTTCTTATATATTTCTTTTTTGAACCACGGTGTGTAGGCTATATAATAACAACATGAAACATCGTGCCCCACCTAGTGTCAGATCCACGACGACCTTGACCGCTTTCCATCAGCAACTCAAGACTTACTAAAACAATATTCTATAACACAACCTAAAATTGTACCTAAATTAGTTGCGACGTTTCGCTCGCCAACGGCGAGCTTCATCAGCTTACCGACAGCATATGACCGTCTTTTGGTCACGTGCTCAACATCACGTGACCACAAGCCTGATGAAGCTCGCCGTTGGCGAGCGAAACGTCGCAACTAATTTAGGTACAATTTCAGGTTGTGTTATACAATATTGTTTTAGTATTTGAAATTGAATTACCAACCTAATGAACGTTTTCAAGTAAGTAACTCAAGACTTGTTCTTCGCGGCGAATAACCGAACAACTACCGCCGTTCTACACCGACTGACCTATGCGACATTCCGATTGTAAAGTGCCCCTCTAACACTGTTCTCAGTGACAGCGTCACTATCTATAATCACGTGCATGAATTCATTCATTCATTCAAAATCGTAGATAAAAGTACATAATAAAATAGTAAAATTGGTTATTATTACTCTGTACATGGTGCTACGGTAACTCAGTAATAAAATCAGCGTCAGTAAAGTTCAACAGTGATCTTGTAACGAGTTCAAACTTAACACATCACATTTGCTTAATCAAATTAATTCTGTCTAACACATGCATTAATAAACAACAGCAACAACTGACAGTGCAAGTCGTTAGCTAATAGCACCGATTTCACAAAAGATAAAGTCTAGAGCACAGCATCCATATTTCGTCTGTCTTTCGTATATTATAACTGAGCATCAATTGGGGACAACATTTTCTTAAAGTAAAATTATAATGTATAGCTGAATTTAAAAAAGTACTGTCAGTTAATATCGCCGCGCCCCACTGCAGGGTGCTGCCACCTGGCGAATTTAGTTTCATGATACTAGAGCCGTTGCTCGTCTATTTTGAAAGTTTTATTACGACAGCTGTTAGCGTTTAACCCTTTAATGGGCAAAGGTAATTATAGCACCACATCGAATAATATGAAGTTGGTGCCTTACCCCTGGGGCTGTGCATTGGGCCAGCCCGTGAGGTATGCCTCAGCACTGGTATGTGAAGGGGGCACGTGCCTCCCCCAAAGAAAGAAAGAGATAAGAAAGCCTATCGTAAAAACGAAATGCACAAAAGGGCGATCACGGAATTATATTACAGAAAAAAAACATCCAGTTATTAATAAGTTTATAAACATTTACCTAAAAGATATCGTCGTATAATTTTATGTTATTGTTCAGTATTTGATAAATGAACTATTTTTAGTGATTTACCGAATAATACACGGGACAACGTTTATGATGCTGCCATCATAAAAAGTCATTGCTATTCTTGGACCAAGCCAAGTGACTTGGGCCGTGAGTCCGCCTGTAGGCTGCTATCGTCTACACCTTTAATCGCCATTTAACCCTTTAGACTCCAAAGGCAATTATAGTGCTACATCGAATAATACGAAGTTGGTACACTGGCCGTTGATGGGTGGGCTGTTACATTCGGTACAGCGAGAAGGAGACTGGGCGGGACCGCAGCCCACTCAAGCCCCTCCTGACTATACCAAATGTAACAGCCCGCCCATCAACGGCCAGTGTACCAATCACTGTATTGCTATATGATGGTCCGTTGCTCTGCGGTTTTAATGTGGCGATTAAAGGGTTAATATTGCTCAATGCTCAGCTCGAAGCTGTGACAAATGACAGAATCATGCAGCTTTGTTTTGTGTGAAATCTGGATGTTGACATTACACTAGGGCGCGCGTTTGACTAGAAGAGATGAGGCGCAAACTCGTAGCTGCGTGGCAGCGTGCCGTAGGCCGCACGAATACGGTCCAGTCCGTTCGACGTCATCTCGTCCACGGACCTCTTGACCACTGGTTCAGTGACGTCTACGTCGTCCAGTTCTGTAGCTGTCGAAGCCGCCACACCAGCAGAATACCACTGCTCGTTTCCCCACAGTAGAACCTTGAGTTCAGGGTTCGCACGGAGGACTTTGCACAGAAGCGCATAGATGTGTTCATTGCCATAGTCGACGTCGCCATCCTCCTCTGCGGTACAAGAAGAACGTTGGCTGCGGTCGGGCCACGTTGGAGTCATTCCTGCAGAGTCGGTTGACGACCCGCGTTCTGTCGTGCCGAGCTCGGAGCTCGTGCTATGAATGAGGTCCGTGCGACTGCTGCGTCCAAGGTCAGACAAGTCGCTTGACGTCAGCCGTTGTTGGACAACATCCGAGGTACAGTCACTGTCAACGTATGTCTTCAGTTGCTGCGTGGTCTTCGGCGTCGATTCTAAGGCCG
>Ga0209149_1001254_pt1 | contig 12522 bp, 7 predicted proteins | sample WorMetTyACAVOLI2_FD_187423 | JGI IMG/M metagenome (GOLD analysis project Ga0209149, IMG submission 187423) | Marine gutless worms symbiont microbial communities from Max Planck institute for Marine Microbiology, Germany - Olavius algarvensis... ... | reverse complement strand
ACTAAAACTGTTATCGTGGTTTAATACTTTACACGGTAAATCATGTTTCACGTAGACTACGATACCTCTAGAATTAGTATTAAGATTGTTACTGATTATATTATAACCAGGTATTGCAAGCTCGCTTGCAATACCTGGTTATTGGTAAAGGTAACAAGCAGATAGAACATCTATTTCATGATCCTAAATTATTTGCATTTATTCTGCCAACTTGTTTAATTTTGGTCCTTTCATACTAAAAACAGAAGAAACATAGGACGATCAATAGTCCAAGACAATCTCAAAGTCACGGCACAAACGCTGCTTATAAAATGCAACGGAGAATAATTTATGTTAATTTATGTTGCTGGACTGAAGAAATACGGCTGTAAGCAAGCTATCGTTAAGGAACGTGACACTGGCCGTTGACGGTTGAGCTGTTACATTTGGTACAGCCCACCCATCAACGGCCAGTGTACCAGCTTCATATCACTCGATGTGGCACCACAATTACCTTTGCACTCTAAAGGGTTACAACACGTGTTGCACTTAGACACGGCAATTAATCCCTGCAATAAACGAGATTTCTACGAATTGCGTTCTTGAGATGCAAGACCGTCCGGACAGACAGACAGACGGACAGACAGACGAACACAGAGGACGAACGAGGTGAGAACCTTAATGTGGCGCTCAGGGACGAACACTAACATTCTAATTGGCCATTTATTCCGATTTACAGGCGCATTAACAGAACCGACCGCAGCCGCGAGAGCTGCTGTTGTACAATTATACAGCGCACTAAATTACGTCAGCAGCGCACACAAGACTGTAATGTTATGCACAAGCCGGCGATCTACACTGTGAACAGAACTGATTTGAGTGTTAAATAAAACTTAATATCTGAAAATTAATTGAGAAATACGACTTCTCTGTTGACGCACAAACGACCAGCGAATCGTGTACACAGAACGACATTTGCGTTGCTAAAGATGTCTAGTGATTTGCTAACTTTTTGTGACAGTTTTTACAGCGCGATGCTATGCATAGCGCAGACCATGCTGTCGCAAGATGTCTGCCCGTCCGTCTGTCTGTCCGTCACACGCCGGTATTCTATCTAAACGGTTATTAATATCGGCGTCTGAACGTGAATTTTGAACGTGTCATCAAACTGTCAAACTTTTTCATGTCCGGTAGCCACACCATTTTAGTTTTTCCGTACCAAACATTGTGGCAATACTCCGACGGGGACCGTTTAATAGGGGCATGGAATGGAAGACGGTATAAAAAATCGCGATTTTCGGCAAATCGGAAAATATCTCACTTTATCTCGGAAATAATACAAGATAGAGCCGTAATTACAATAACAGACTAATAGTAAGTCGTGTTTGGTCTATCGAATGGCGCCATTTTCAATGACTTTGAACGACCCACAATGGCACAGCATTATTTGACGGATTGACGCTCTCAGAAACGGTCCGAGATACAGACATTTTACAATGGACTTCTAAGTAAGTAAGTAAGTAAGTAAGTAAGTAAATGATTTATAAAGCGCCGACGTCTATGGAGAATCAGGGCGCGCATGCCCTACTCGGAACAACCTTGAGTGATCTTGAGTGACTTAGCGAAATATTCAATGGCACGAAGCACTGCGCGGTCTCTCTGCGATAGCGCTTCTTGTTCAATATAAAATATGAAATGGTCTCCGTCTTTGTTGTCCTCAACGGCCGTCAAAACCACCAGTCAGCATCTCAATTATTGTTTCACTTCACTGGACTGGAGAGGATGTAGAATTCAGGGTTGCCGTGGATCGATATCCATGGATATATCCATGTGTGGATATCAGACTTCCTTAGACCATATAGATAGATAGATAGGTAATGTCGATTTATATAGCGCATCGTCGTAGAAAAACCTCTAATGCGCTGGACACACTAGTACTTAGCGAACAAGAATGTTATCAATGAACGTCTGAAAGACTCGTCACTACACGTCGGATCACGGAGGTCAGCCGACAGCGAATTCCAAGTCATTGGTCCAGCGACAGCAAAGGACCGACGACCAAGTGAGCTGAGTTGGTAACGCGGCACTAGAAGTTGGTGACGACTGGCAGAGCGTAGTCGCTGTCTACTGGCGATGTCCGAGGCTGACGTAACGCAATCAATCAGGTACTGCGGGGCTTTGTGTTGCTGACACCGGCGCACTGTTATTGATATTGATATTGAAGAGAAGTTTCGCTGTCAATGGACCAGTTGTCTGGAACAGCTTACCTACAGTACTGAACTTCGGTCACCTGACATCTCACTGGACGTTTACAAAGCCAGACTGAAGACATTTCTGTTTAACTGCTTACGTAGCGCATTTGGTGTATTTATTCTGATTTTGCGCTTTACAGATGTCCTTAATAATAATAATAATAATAATAATAATAATTGATAGTTTGTCTGCGAGGTAGCGTTACTGTTGGTCTAATGATCATCTCCTCAAGCGACAGTCGTCCGTACTATATGTGTGATTGAATTATGCGACTTTCCGTCGCTCATAATGTCGATTGGGCTATTCACACCGCTGGGATTGGCGCTCACTGCTAATAGTATCTCTCGTCTTTTGTTACACGCAGAAATTATACTAGTCTGCTGGATTTCGTTTGTATAAGCCTGCCTTGTGCAATAGTGTTTCGAAGTAGACGCATACCCCTAACCCACCCAATGTCGCCTGTGTCGCCACTTCTTTACGTCACCCCTGGGTCAGCCACTGACTTAATGTCGTCTTTATGGAGACATATCGAGGCGATAATGCCGGTAAGGGGCCATTTCATGTGCCATCTCGGAACAAGACACGAAATCAATTCCCCATCGACTTGGGTTGACACACGACGTCTTCCTCTAGAGATGTGACGTTTACCGACATTTAGAATCATCGAGGTTTTTAGCAGCAACGGTATTTTAGATGACGTTTAATCTTCAATGCTTTCAACTCTGTTTTAACCCGGTAATTTCTGTATCGTGCCGCTGTTGATTTCTCCGTAACTGCTGTATGATTATATTGATGATGATGATGATGATGATGATGATGAAAGTGACGACACTGCCAGCTTGCCAAATGTCGTAACTGGCAAATCAATGCCTTCATCCACTGTTGCCTGCGTATTTCCACGACGGGCCAGTAAAATGTTCAAGTTTGGTTTACGTAGTGAATAGACATCAACATACGTCGTCGTGTTATTCTGCATAATCTGTTTCCAACAATGACAACGTCACAGAACGCTGAGATTTATAGACTTGACTGTTGTCATGGCGACGAAGGCGAATCAATGCGAGTTTGCGCGACTTCAACATGACACTTCTTCAGTAAGCTTCTTCAAGACTGTCACTCGCTTTTTCAGCAAATCCCTCCGCGTTCGGCAATAAAAATCTAAGTGCACCATAAACCTCTTCTACATTTTAAAGCAATTTCTTTCTGACTTTTCCTTATAGATGTATATCTACAGTGTAGCCTAGTTATTGGATGGGGTCTGAAGCTGGCCAGTGGATTTAGCCCCCAAACGCAGTCAAGCCCATAAAGGGATTTTGAAGACATTATTAAAGGTAAAAGCTAAAGGTACGTGGGTTCATATCGCTCCTTTATTGTGAGCAACTCACACTCAAGACGCTTGACCATGAATCACACAGTTTTACCTTTAAACAACATCATACCTGCCTCTACCTCGTAAGCGTTTACTGGGTGGCGCCACCACTGATTGTAGTGACAGACATCTAATTGCGGCTTCAAAACGTTTGTCAGAACTCAGAGTTCATCATAACATGCAGTTTTAAGACAAAAACCGTCTGGAATTGGAAAATCGTCGATCTAATTCCTAACTAACTGAGTGATAGACGGACGTCACGACTGCACTGCACACTATTACCAGTATACAGCTGCATGGGACAACTTTATGTCCCCATCCCATCCCACCACATCCCCACTACTTCTGTTCCTATCCCCACTCCATTTCCGTAGTATTTCAAAACATGCAATAAGTTACGGTATCGAAAATATTTACATTTTAACTGTAGTTATTATAGCATGAAGTTCACTAGATTACTGGTCAAAAAACGCATGTAAATATTGCCATGTGCAGCATAAGAAATATATATCTACATATACGTACGGCTATAGGGGTACTACGAAGTAGAAGTGAAGGAGATCGAAATCCTACAGTTTCGAGTGACAAAATTTGACTTTTGCTTCGTTTAAAATGACTCGGATTTACTCTAGTCTCTGTCCCTATCACCGCGGTAATACCCTACTGTTTAGACCCATCCCCAAGGTTTGCCGTAAATTTTGTCCCATTCCCCGTGGTTTCCTGCGGTTACCGAGGTATTCCTGCTGTTCCTATCCCCCGCAGCTCTTTAATTACCAGCTCGTTCGTAGTGCTTATATTGTCTTCTTGTGAAACTTAGCTTCTCTCTTTTGTAACCGACGTCGTAATTATCGTTGGTAGCTTGTTGATACCGTGCATCACTACTCCATCATTGTTTCACTCGACAATCACGCTCCGTGTATTACATGCGGTTACGGGACTATAATAAACAACGTCCGACAAAATCCCTCAATATTCCGCGCCGTCGCAGACGTGCTGGCGTAGTCGCCGGACTTCCAGTATAATCCGCCGACGAGCCAAGGTCACAGCAAGGTCACAGCAAGGTCAAGGTCACAGCGAGGTCATTATCCGACAAGTAGTACGCGATTTATTCTGAACGGTGGCGCCTCGGCGCGACATAATTGTGTATTAACCAGCTGTGTCAGACGGCATACAAACGCACTCAGCTGATGAACAATACCGACTTGGATCTATGCTATGTTAGCACGCATGCGCAGTCCCGTCCGCAGCCTCCGGGCTTCTGGCGATAGTCGCACTACTAATACGTAGGATTACGGTAAATCTTCCAACAGAAGGCGGGCCTGCAATATGGGCCCGAAGTTGCATTGGAAGATTGACAGTAAGCGGGTAAAGATTTATAGCGTTGGAACCGGCGGAGTATTATTAGGGTTGGTGTGATATTCTGGGCACGTGTTTTGATGCCTCGAGTGCAACGCTGTGGAACCAGCATGAGCAGTCGCAAACAGCCAGCCAGCTTCAGACAAGAAGGAGCAATTTGGCAAAATCTGCGTATTGCAAATACATTCGCGAGAGGGCAGCACAAGTACAGAATGTAGCAGAGCGCTTAGCATAGAAGTATTCGCCGTTAAGCCAGTTATGCCTAACAGTTCCCCTATTCGTGGGTTTCCGATCCTCGTCGATCTAATACAGCATGTTATTGGCTGAGGTCAAGCCCTGTACCACGAGGACAACGTGATCAGCCAAGACGTTTCATCACGACATATGCGCGTTTGGTTGGTTGCGTGGCACGATGGTAGAACGTTGGTCTTTGACCGGCGAACTTCCCCTGTCCTGCGCTCGACCTGCAGCTGATGGGTGACCACTTATGTGGGTAAACCGTCCGCTATAGGTCAGCCAACCAGGCCGACTCAGCCTTTCATCTTTTCGGGGTAGAAAAATGAGTAGTAAGCTACAATTAGATGTCCGCAACCTAAGTGGGAGGAGGCGCCATCTGGTGAATGCTTACGAGGTAAAGGCACGCATGGTGTAATTTGCAAGTAAAACTGTGTGATCGATGACTGAGTGCCTTGAGTGTGAGGTACTACAATAAAAACGCTATATACAACTTTATTCATCATTACGTGGTAGCTATATAAATCCCCTTATCTTTACTTTTTACCTTCACCAACCAACCAACAACATCAATATCTGTAGTTCTGTACATCGTCTTTCTGATGAGCACGTCTTTCCAGCCACGTATTTTATTTTGCATGTTACGCGACGAAACGATGTTGCTGAGCGGTTCTCAGACACTGGTTGTAATAATTAGCATATTACGCCCCTCCCACGCAGGAGTCTCAGTGCCCCAGGGTGCAGCCAAGATCGAATCAAACCCCAGTAACTTCACAACTTACGTGTCCCCTACTGTGTCACAAAGTACTCTAGTAAAGGCGGTGTATGGAACATAGAAACTCATTATTTGCGCGTTGCTATAGCGTCGTACGATGTAGCTGATTTCGTTGGTTGCTTGGTCTGTTGGTTGGTCAGGACTAGTGTGGTGAAACGGTTGCACGGGGCGAGTTGCAAGTGTCGGCGTCTGCCAGTGACACCGTGTGACAAATGGGCTTTTGAAAAATTAAAACCTCACAACGGAAGTCGTAGACCGAAGCTGTAAAAGTTGGCGTCACCGGCCTTCTAGAGCTCTGATCCTGGGCTGTACTAGTGCTGGCGTCTCGCGAATGCATTTGAAACACGCAGTTTTCGCCTAATTTCTTTGGCCCTTTGGTTTCTCTGCCCACTGTCGTCGTTGTCAACATCAGCGAAATGATTGGACTTAGCGCATGTTGAAGTCTGACGTTTCTGTCAGACCTGGCTGATCTGGCTGCAGCTGGTTCTGTCGTGTGCAGAGTAAGTAAATAAGTAAGTAAGTAAGTAAGTAAACAAATTTGAAAACACGCCGTATGTCGGCTATTAGGCGAATCGCAGACGCAATTAAGGTCACGGAGTGGTTACTGATAGAACCTTGTGTAGAGGAATACAACAACAATACAATACGAATAAAATTTATATTGCGCCAGGGATCTTAAAAAGAATCGGGGCGCAGACGCATGGAGTCTATATGGAATGTTTTAAGTTTGGATGTAAAAACTGGTGCAGAGATGTTCAGGTCATCAGTGATTGTATGACGGAGTGAATTCCAGACACGAGGGGCAGCGTGTGAAAAACTCCGCTGTACAATGTAGTGAGTGGTTGTGGAATGATCAGTAGGTTGTGCATGGTTGCCTGACCTTAACCCTTTAATGGACTGGCACATTACAACCGCAGTGCAACGGTCGATTATACAGCAATACGGTGACTTCACCCACTTTCGACACCTTTAAACGCCGTCTGAAAACTCACTTTTTCAAATAGCCCATCAACACCCTTACCATGCTGCCCACCTAGTGACTGCCAGCGCCTCTGATTCAGTATCATTACTGAACTTGCGCGCCTTATAAATGCATGCATAATAATATAAATGTAAATGCAAGTATAATGATGATATTTGGTACACTGGCCGTTGATGGGTGGACTGTTACATTTGATACAGGTATCAAATTTATCAGCTGTATCAGCCTCACCATTCTTGTCTCGATTCTCCTCCTCACCCACTTGTCAACCCATCTCTCTCATCATCCCTGCTCTCATCATCCATCACTCCTTCACTCTTTCACTCCAGGCTCAAAACCTACCTTTTCAACAAATCCTTCCCACCTTAGACTTTTTTACCTACTGGACTGCCCATGATAACGGGACTGGACTGGACCTATGACGCGCATCGTTTTATTTTAAGTTTCACATTTTAATTTTTTGTTTATTCCGTGTGATATAGACTAAGCTGCTACCCGTCAGCCTTTTACTGCACGTTAAATACACACTATCGTATCGTATCGTATCGTATCGTATCGTATCAACGGCCAGTGTATCAACTTCATATTATTCGATTTGACACTGTAAGTACCTGTGCCCATTAAATGGTTAACAAGAACTTAGCTATCGCAAACAGATCGCGCGTCAGCTGCGCTCACAGTACGTCGACGGCATCTGTGGGTCTAATTACCAATGACCTTGAGATCTAAGTTAAGGTTCACTCAAGGTCACTGGAATTAACGGGATAATTGGATAGATAGATCATACATGTGTATCATGTCCATAAACAAACAGTGCATCAAACATTTAACCCTTTAACTGCCTACAGAACTGTCATACGTCATTCCTGGATCCCTCAGTGACGATAGAAGTCGAGTAGCTCAAGCTCATCCCTTGTATAGACTAGCTGTGCATGACACTTCTTCAGACCAGTTGTCATGTCGCCGGTCTTTGATGGATGGCTGGAGTTCCAACGACACAGTCTGCGAGTGACCAGTGTCTGTTACGCTGTTTGTAACGGCGTTTATTGCCACTGCAATGTTACAGCGACAAGAAGCTCAGCTTTTTGTTTATTCCGTATGCATGGTAGACTAAGCTGGCTACCCGCCAGCTGTTTACTCCTCGTTAAATACACACGATCATATCGTGTCGTATCGTACGTAACGCTCCCTATAATGTGGCAATGTGGCTCTGATCATGCCATTAAATTCGCCAGGTGGCAGCCAGGGGCGTATTTAGAGGGGGTCGAACCGGCGCCCCCCCCCCCTAAACTCAGAAAACATTAGGTCTAATGCAGATTGCCTGGCATGAAAGTTTGAAATTTGGTCAGTTGACTCTCGGGAAAATCATTAAGACTGTTGCCACCAGATGTCAGATTTTAAGGCTAAAATGTACCAAATTCAATTTCTGCTGGGGCTTCGCCCCAGACCCCGCTGAGGGAGCTTACAACGCTCCCCAGACTCCTTAGCTAGATTAAGGGGGCCTATTTCTAATGAGAGGGGAAGAGAAAAGGAGGGAGAAGAAGGGAGGCAACAGAAAGTAAGTAAGTAAGTAAGTAACAATGTACTGATTAAGGTGACACTAACACGTCAAAGACATTGCAGGGGCACCGTACAAAATTAAAAAGAGAAGAAAAACAAACAAAACGACAGAATCGCCAACAGTCAGTAGTCGCGGGCAGACAACAGTTATACTGTGCAGTACAATCACGACGAGACCCCACCCCTTCACGCCCCCCTAATGCATATTTCTCGATACGCCCCCCCGCAGCACCCTGTAACTGGGCGCGGGAGAAGATTAGTTAGCTGTGCCTGGCACCATTTATCTATTATCTGTTTTTTTCTGATGCGATTTCGTATATGCTCATTAACAATTTTTGTTTGTTTTTTGTTTGTTTATTTTGTGTTTTGTGCCACCGTGTAGCTCGGCTATCCGTCAGCCTTCAAGCATACGTCATGCATTTTGTATCGTATCGTATGTTTTCTTTTATATCTTTTTATTCCTCCGCAGGTTATGCACAGCACAGACTATTATGTGTTCACTATGTCAGTCCAGATGTCCCGCGGAGACATCATATGACGGCGTACTGTCTTTAGGTCTCTAGCTTCTTGTCAATTTGCGCCATCCATTAATCGAGAACGACATCTGCTTTAGATGCCCATCCTTTCGCATACGAAATAGGTCTCTGATCCATTACGTCTGGCACTTCTAGCATCGCAACGGCCTCATTTCTTATTCACCGTTGCCATAATTCAGGTGAAAAGTTAACATGTTGGTGTCGCCGGTTCACTGATGCACAGATAACATCAGCCGCATCTTCTGTTTCATCTGCGGTTGCTGAGGCTGCAATATTGGCAGCCAACAGTTCGTTGACGTGATGTATGGCGCCGGGTCACACGCTCAACGTCCCTCGCCATAGCAACCGACCGTCGTGCCACACAGCTTTATTTACCGCGGCCATACGGCTGACAGAACGGGCCATCCACTAGTGAGGGAACAAATACCGATATTTATAAACATCGTGGTAGTACGATATACACCGTGAGAACGGAACTCAGCTGAGAAAAAGCAAAGATTACAAGAAACTTAGCTATTGCCAGCAGATCGCGCGTCAGCTGCGCAGATAAAGTAACAACAGTAAATTTCCAACAATTGTGGGAGATTTGTGGCGCGTTTATGTCACAGGGAAAGTTTCTCACGGGGGATGAAACATATGGGACACCGGTGTTGCCGTCCGCTACGCGGTCGCTGCGTCCGCTAGTACAAATTTCACGGGGTGGAGGGGGTAACGGGGGAAAAACATCTGTGACACCCTTCGTGGCAGCCGCTACGCGGCAGATTTGATGGAAAATAGTAAAATATTGATATACCCAGTAAAATATTGATATACCCCACCTGTATTCAACGCCCCCGTATAGGGGGTGACCCCGTCGGAATTTCGCAAAAATATTTAATATTGGGCAAACTAGGATGATTGGGCTAAGAAAGTATGACGACATGTTAAGCTGTTTCGATACAATACCGGAACGTGACAGACAGACAGACGGACGAACATAATTGCTATTAGTGAGGCGCGCTGAACTGATGCAGTCTGGATAGACAACGTTGATCTGCTTGGCAATATGAATGAGACTGCCAGCACTATCACTATCATTGTTATCACACAGATTCACGTTGTCACCGAATATCTTCAGATCGGACAATCGACAATCAATTCCAAAGTCAGAGCAGTTTGAATTTTTATCGCGCGTCAGCACACTGACGCGCGATATTGATATAGCAATGTCCGTCTGTCCGTCCGTCCGTTTGTCACGTTCCGGTATCCTATGAAAACGGCTTAACGTATTGTCGCAATTTTTTTACCTCACGGTAGCCCAATCATTGTAGTTTTATGATTATCAAAGATCTTCACGATATTGCAACGGGGTCACCCCTTTCGGGGGCGCTAATTACAGGTGGGGTATAAAAAAATCGCAATTTTCAACCAATATATCGTAGTTACTATGGAAGGTGAATAAGAAACCGCGCCAAAGCTTTCGAATGGCACCAGTTTCAGTGACTTTGAGTGACCTCTAACACAGATTTCAAGGTCACTAAGTTACTATAGATGCCTTCGACGTATTGTATGCGCAGCTTACGCGCGATCTGTTTGCGATAGCTAAGTATCTTGTTCGATTTCTCTGTCGAAGTGATGGGCTCAAGACTCCGAGTACTCGCAGTAGCCGGTCGCACAGTCGCAATAAATGTTATCCAAACATTTCGTGACACCAAGAATAAACTTTCATATCAACTGGACATTAAACTTCTTACATTTCGCCCCAAATCCCGATATCGCACTTTTGGAGGAAATTGATTCGAAACGCAACCATATACGCAGCTTAACGACGACGGTCAATGACGAGATCACTGGAACAATGCCAGTTAGCAAGGCAGGACTACATTCCATTATTCTAGCTAGCTGCAAACTTGGTCGAAAACCTGGTTTTCGATTTGGTTTTCGACAAGTTCGTGCGGGTTTGCGACACGTTTTCGGCCAGCTTTCGACTTTTTTGTCAAAAACCTGGTCGCGAACCTGCTGCATCAATCTCGACATGTCGAGACTGATGCAGCAGGTTCGTTGGTTAGTGCGCGTGCTAGACAAATGGAATGTAGAAAAATCTGTTTCGAGCCAGCCAAAAACCTGTTTAAGCTGGATTTTTGTTACGTATTTTATTATTCGTGCTTATCATGACGTAATTAAGTGAAAAAACGCCACTAAAAAGCTTCATTTTACATGCAAAAACGTTATAAATTGTATCCATAATGAACCCGCGTTATGGGACACAGAATGTGCCGACGTCGATCTTGAAATACTGCACGTATCTACTCTGAAAGCAGAGTGCTATAGCACCATATTTGTGTCTGTCTCTACCTTTAACCTGTGTGAAGTGTTTCCATTTCTTCATGGCCGCTAACATCGTCGCGGCACCTAAACTGCAGACAACGAGCGCAGTACTACAAGCAACGACTATGGCGTCTGTGTTCACCACATTGCGAAAGAAAGGTCAGGTTTCTAGGTCATGTTACGCATATGTCTGGAGAAATTACCAGGTTTGAAGCAAGTTCGCAGCTGGCTTGCGACCTGCTTTCGACCGGCTTGCGACACGCTCACGCAAGTCTGCGACCAGGTTTTCGACGAGGTTTGCAGCTGGCTAGAATAATGGAATGCAGCCCTTACAGCCAATGTCAAAAATCATCCAATTTAGTTTAAGCTTCCTGCGTGTTTTTTTACACATAAGGCTTCAAAAAAAACTTAGAATATTCAATACGTAGAATACCACACTTAAGTAAAATATCGAACAATTTACGAATTGATGCATTTCATTTTTCCTGCCTATCAACACGTTTAGCGCATTAGGGCTGTCTCACGTAGTGCGCTACATAAATGTACGATACTTACTTACTTACTTACTTACTTACTTACCTACCAGTATGGTAATATTTCAAGTAACCATCAGACATTTCTTGTTCTGCCCATCTCTACTACATACCGCTGAAGAGTGGGGGGGGGGCGAGGAAAGCGGGTCAGACCGACCCGTGAGAGATTTGCCAAGACATACAGAGAGACAGTCGACTGCACGGAAGACATGCGTATTTCTTGACTGGGTGTTGCGTGTGGTCCCAGTGGAACGACATGCCACGTGACTGTCGCGGTGCAAACTGGGACACCACTCAACTGCAGTCACGTGACGCTAACTGACAACCGTCAACGTCGTTTGAAACATGACACAACACGTACCCACACTCACACACAATCTCTGCTATTGCCACGCACTGTCGCAGACAACAGACGAGCTGGAGTTGTTGGTGGCACTACTTTGTTTGCTTGTCGGCTGCCTTTTATAAGACTTTCAACACTGTTGAAACAAGAGGTCAAAGTAATTTGACAAAAAGCGCCTCACGGGGGGCCGATTCCCCGGTTAGGGGTCACCCCAGGGGGTCGAAAGTTGTATCATTGAATTCCTGGGGTAGGGTTTCCTATTAGTGTTCCATAGTAACTATAGGCCTAGGATGCA
>Ga0209149_1001253_pt1 | contig 12525 bp, 9 predicted proteins | sample WorMetTyACAVOLI2_FD_187423 | JGI IMG/M metagenome (GOLD analysis project Ga0209149, IMG submission 187423) | Marine gutless worms symbiont microbial communities from Max Planck institute for Marine Microbiology, Germany - Olavius algarvensis... ... | reverse complement strand
CTGTAGAACACCTTTCGGTCTTTACTTGAAGTAAATTGGAGCATTTTGGGGGACAAAAACTGGAGCATGTTGGGAGACATACGGTTGTGCAGACCTACAACGCTGCTCAAAACAGTATCTGCTTGCTGATAGTAACCGGGGGTGGGTTAAAAATATTAACTGTGACAGATGAAAATGTAAAAATATGGTTTAATATTGCAGTGCTATATTTCTACCTCATTTCACCATACATAACACAGTTTTTACTGCGCGACACGTATGCATAGTGCGGTCTATGCCGTGGCAAGATTTCTGTCCGTCTGTCTGTCTGTCCGTCTGTCACACGCCGGTATTCTGTCTAAACAGTTATACAAATCCTCAAAGTCTGTTTACCATCGGGTAGCCCCACTATTCTAGTTTTTCCACACCAAACGGGATGGCAATATTCCGACGGGGCCCCGCCTAACAGGGCATCAAATGCAAATGGGTTATGAAAAATCATGATTTTCGGCCAATATCTCGCTCTGTCTCGCAAATGATGCAAGATAGAGCCATAGTTACTATGGAAGGCGAATAGGAAACTGCACCCAAGCTTTCGAATGGTACCAGTTTGAATGACCTTGTGTGACCTCAGATTTCAAGGTCATGATATCATTCAACGTCAAATAACTCAAAAACGTTACCAGATAGAGCTATATTTACAATGGCTGTCCAGTAGAAAGTTGTATATGGTCTATCGAATGGCGCCATTTTCAATGACTTTGAACAACCGCTAACCCAGTTTTCAAGGTATACTTTGACACTGAATATCTCATAAACGGTTAAAGATATGGCCATAGTAACTATGGAAGGCGAATAGGAAACTCCACCCAAACTTGCAAATGGTACCAATTTGAATGGCTCTAACGAGCTCTAACGCAGATTTCAAGGTCGTGATATTATTTAACGTCAAATAACTCAAAAACTACAAGATAGAGCTATATTTACAATGGCCGACCAATAGAAAGTCGTATGTTCTATATCGAACAGCGCCATTTTCAATGACCTTAAGCAACCCCTAACCCAGTTTTCAAGGTCATGCTATTCTTTGATGCTGAATATCTCATAAACGGTTAAAGATATGGCCATAGTTACTGTGGAAGGCGAATAGGATATCGCACCCAAGCTTTCAAATGGTACCAGTTTGAATGACCTTTAGTGACCTTTTCAAGGTCACGATTATTCAACGTCCGATAACTTGAAAATAGTACAACATACAGCTATTCTTACAATGGCCGACCGACAGAAAGTCGTATATGATCTATTGAATAGCATCATTTTCAATGACCTTGAACCACCTCTACCCCCAGTTTCAATTTCACGCCTTTCTTTGATGCTGAATATCTCAGAAATGGTACAACGTACAGACATAGTTTCAATGAATACTAATAGGGACTTACACGTGAAGTACTTAGCAGTGTCATTTCGAATGACCTTGTGTGACTTAGCAAAATATTCAGTGACACGAAGCGTTGCACTGTTTCTCTGCGACAGCTCAGCTTCTTATAATGACCAGGTATTTCGCACTGTTCTGTTAGCATCGTGCTGAAATACTGGCCTGTCCTAGTGACTTAGCAGTAATGAGTATTTACTGTATGTCAACCCATGAGCCTGGGTTGTGGCCAGATAATTTGTACCAAGCTACTTCATGCACAGTGCACATGGTCTGGTCTTGGCAGGCCAGTGTGATTTGAGAGCTGTCCTGGGGATGACTGGACGCTTGCTCAGGTCAACTATGCTTACTGAAGTTTGAGCTGGTTTGTAAACAAGCACACTTCCCAGCCCTACTGATAAAATTGTATTGGACCCAAATTCAGCGTTGAGCAATTATAAGCTTGCTGCTGTCGTCTCTTGTAGGACAGAGAGGTAAGGTAGAAGTAACCACTGATAAGTCGAGGACAGTTTCAGACTGGGCTTAAAACCCACCTGCTCAAGCTCACCTACAGCCTCTGAGAACATTTTGTTTTTAGAGCTTCACGAACTGAACTGAACTGAACCAGTAATGGTTGGTTGGACAGATAGTTAGTAAAGTCGCATTGTTGACTGCATCCCATTTGTGCAATGTATTGTCGTTGAATAAGTAACGAGAGGTTTTTTAACTGATGAATAAACTGTGTTTGGTGCAACCGGGTCTAAGAGATGCGTTGTTTGTGTAGGTAACACCAGAGGGCATTTACGTCGACGACGCTGGTGAAAAATCAGACCTTTACAATGAGGAGCCGCTGTATCAGACTTACCATGACATAGCCACTGCTCGTGCTCTGGTTGCCCAGTCCAGCTGTTTCCGTTAGTAACTGTTACGATCTGATATGATTCAATACAGATATGTCTTGTGTATGCTCAGATTCTGATAGACGGCCAGCTTACAAGACCACAGAGACAATAACAAAAAGAACAGAATGAGTAGTATTAGGCACCACAAACCCTGCCCATTGCCCCATTTCAGTTTGCTACAACCTGGCAAATTTAGTGGCATGATCCCAGTGGTTATGCCTTCTGTTCTGTAAGTCTCATAGTGATAACTGTAAATGTTGTCCTGTAATGGCGATAAGTTACAAAAGTTGATATGTTACAAAGCTATAAAGGAACGTAGCTACATCGTTAAATCACTACAGGCAACTATCTCGGTGGCATTGGTATCTGTTCTTCAAAGGCATCGGGTCAACTAGCATCTCCAATGCTGATGGCATTCAAGCTGATGTCAGTATACCTGTCGGTGGCATTCCACTAGCACGTTCGTGACCTAACATCTGACCCATAAAATTGTCCTTGAAATGACCTACTTGTACAATGTGTCGACTGTGATGTTAAAACCTACTATACTATTTTTCATCCAGTTGCAAACATTTTCTTCTACAAAAATGTGGTAGTTTTCTTGCCACGCGATGCTAGCATCAAGCACAGCCTTAGCCGTCATGTGGTGTCTGTCCATCTATCCATCCATGTGTCTGTCACGTTCATGGATCATGTCAAAACGAATAACATATCTTCAAATTTTTTTTCACTACCAGATAGTCACACCAATCTAGTTTTTCCATACCAAATGGGACATCGATATTCCGATGGGAAACCCCCTAACGTGGGCGTCAAATGCAGGTTGGGTAGGCAGAAATCACGATGCTGAGCCTATATCTGGCTTCAGTGCCTGCTTCACCCAACAGTTGGTTGTGTGGCACAGTGGTAGAACGTCGGTCTCTGACAGGTGAACTTTCACTGTCCTGCGCTCGATCTATGGCTGACGGGTGACCACTTATGTGGGTAAACCGTCCGCTATAGTCAGCCAACCAGGCCGACTCAGCCTTCTATCCTTTTGGGGTAGATAAATGAGTAGTAGGCTGCAATTAGATGTCTGCAACCTCAGTCTGGGGATGCACCATCTGGTGAATGCTTACGAGGTAGAGGCAGGTACGTTGTAATTTGCAGGTAACACTGTGTGATCCGTAGCTAAGCGCCTTGAGTGTGAGGTACTACAATAAAGGCGCTTTATAAATCCACTTTTTTTCATTTTGCTGTTAAGGCTGAACAGGCCAGGTGTTGTCAACATTGCTGGCAGTGGACCATGGCCACCGTCCCATAAATTGTGACACTTATCACTGGTAGTAAGCGGCGGAGTTGATTGCGGGAGACGACGACAAAATGTTTATGACAAGAAGCCTCAGTGTTATGCCAAAGACAACAGAACAGTGCATTTAACTGCATGCAGTGATAAATTTGTAGCCTACGTAACTAACAATAAAAGACTACTCGACGTTTTGTACTGTTAAAGCTAACTACTGACAGACATGAAGCATTGTGCGGCCTTTTTGTGACAGCTGAGCTATTTGTCTTTATTATCAAGGATTTCTACGGCACATTTCCAAACTGGTGTATTTTGGAGTATGGCAGCATGCTGTGTGTTGTGTTGATGTTAGTTTTCGATGACGATGATGATCAGAAAGAAAACGCCTACGAAGATGTGTACACGACAATGAAGCGCGTGCAAGAAATTATCAATCGCAGATCGGTCGAGGACACCTTAGACGACTGCGGCAAGCTGTCTGAAACCCTCTGCAAGCTCGTTGACTCATGTACTGGGCCTAATGTGATGATGTGGTCAGAGAACCCCAGGGTTAGTGCAGTAAACTTTAACTTTGGGAGTGTGAAATTCTGTGTTTAATTGGTTAACCTGAGGTGTTGCTCATGGACCTGTATCAGATAATGCTAATGACTTGTGTGCATCAAATATGGTGGAAGTACGTTAAGAAAGCCAAAAGAACTAAAGAGTACGGGAAACTGTTTTTATCTGACACCATGCTTGTTACTCTTGTCTCTAGGTAATTGCTAAGGGAATTGTGGTGTCAGTCATATTGCTGTACATGTACTCAAGATGTGACTTGTCAGTGTTTTTAGCTGACACCATGCTTGTTACTCTTGTCTCTAGGTAATTGCTAAGGGAATTGTGGACAGCATGACGCCATCTGAGCATAGACTGCAAGAGGTACATTTATGCGCTCTATGCTTATTTAGTTAGTTTTTTTAATGCATTATGTTGCTGAAATACTGTGGTGTACTTTTTCTGTCGTCATAATTCTGTGTGCAGTGGGTGATGCGTAGTTTTATTGATCTGGTGCCAGTTCGCCTGGTTGTCATGGTACCGGCTCACCTGGTTGTCCTGGTACTGGCTCACCTGGGTTGTCATGGTACCGGCTTACCTGGTTGTCCTGGAAAACAAATAAAAATAAAGTGTGTTTGTCATGTTTTTTTGTTTCATGGAGAACACTTTGAAAGCACCTGTGTCACCTTTTTTGTCGATGTGCTATTAAGTAACCAAGTACACTGTACACCTTCACTCACTTTGTCATCTGAAAAAAACAATTCAATTCTTGAACCAAGGCTTGGTGAAACATATTTAAATTTAAGTGCTGTTTCTCGGTTGACAATATAACACATTTCTGTGTCTGATAATGCTGATTACTGGGTTTTTTTGCTGCCATTTTGGGTAAAATAATTGTCATTTGTTACATAAGAAATTTTTTTGATTTCTGTGAATGCCCATGTCCCAACGAATGGATTGAAGTCATGTTTCTGACAGCATAACGTTGTTGCATGTCTCAGTGTCTCTTTGAAGTCATTACATCAGAAACGTCGTACGTGAAGAGCTTGGACATCGTTCTGTCACATTTCATGAAGTCACTCGGTGAGGATCGATCGCTGATCTCGAAGCAGGACTTAAACCATCTCTTCTCCAATATGAACAAGATCGCTGAAGCGTCTCGGGGGTGAGTTACAGAATTCGTGTGACATCTTATGTAGATTTTGTGTTGCTTGCATCAATAAAAATTGACAGGTTTTATGGAACAGAACCAGTCTGTTTCTGGCTACATTTTATGCCAGTTGATTGACTTAATAATAACAATAATAAACACAGACACTTCAAAACGCACAAATAACAGAGGAATGTCACTAAGGTGCGTGCAGTGAGTCACGCAAACAATGAGCAAACACTTGAACTGTTCGAGTGTCAGTGATGTGTGCCGTAGCCGAGCTGGAAGAGTGTTCCATGCCCAACAAGCAGAACTTTTGAGGGCGAATGGAAGCAGTTAGCGATCTCGGTATGAAAAGTTTGTTGTCCTTAGAGGAGCTTATGGTATATTTCGTTTTGTTAAGTTTGTTTTTTATTGGTGTTTAACACTTATCTGGTGTAAGTTTTGTTTGATGGTACCATAGCCAAGCAACTGGCTGGTAAGAATCCTCCAAAGACCTCTAGCAGGACGAGGAGATGATCTCCACAAAGGCCACGTAGAGCAGTATCTTGGTTAATGATACAGCACTGTATTACTTACAACTACTTGATGCCGTCGGCACTGCATGAGAGCAAAACATGGCCTGTGACAAAGAAAGACAAACTAGCTTTGGCTTGTGCAGAGATGAGGATGGTTAGACGGATGTGCGGGTATGTCAGATAGACAGGTACTGTAGTGTTGTATTGAGAGATAGGTTGGCTATTGAGGAAGGTATTATCTATATTATATATATATATTATATTACAACACAACATGTTAAGATGGTTGCAAGAAAGGATGAGGGTGACTGGGTAAGGAGATGTTTGGTATATGAGATAGAAGGTGCTTGACCTGGTGACTAAGAAGACTTCGAAGGAAGTTGTTGACAATGACTTAAAGTGTTTGCATTTGTGTACATCTGATGCACTAGACCGTAAAAAATGGAGGTTAGTGATAAGAGGTAAACAATCTCATAGTAATGATGAAAGTGGAGAGAGTGGGTGATGTGTATTTTTGACTGATCTGGAGAAAGGCCGTTAAACAAGTTTTGTCTTGTTGTTCCTTTTGCACTACGTAACCTAAATACCAACTAACCGTTTGTGAGACAGGATGCAGCAGACATTGAACAGACTGTGGCTCGATGACGTCGTTCTCGATGCAGTACCTGTGTGTCACACGGTCGAAACAAACCTAATTCAAAATGTGGAATTGTATGTCTGCTACTGCCGAAATGCTTCGTTTCAGGAGAGAACTCTGCGGCAACTCAAGTAAGCTGAAATTTATTGTCTCCATCGTTTACTGTAGGTATGGTGTAAAAACGTCTCGAGTCAGAGACCTGAAATAAGTACATATTTGTTTTGTGTGGATGTGTGTTATTCAGGGAAGTGTTGTAAAAACATTCCCAGGCAATTTTTAAGATATTGCATGGGGTCATGGTAGTGGAGGCAATACTGTATGTGAATTTCAGTAAAATATTAACTTTGGGTAAAAGTTGTGCAATATACAGTGTGGGTTTTGATCATTTGCATTAGACAGATAAGTCACTAAATTAACCAGATGTTGAAAGTCCCATTGCTTGTCTCATGTGCTTGATACTATACATTACGACCAGCTGTAGTGACGTACTTGACTTATTGCCATGGCAACGCGGATGCACGCATAGGCAGCTTCACCAGGCTCCTCCATGCAGAACGATGTTGAGTCATCTCTGTTGCTTGATGAATGTCGAGGTCACGTTGTTTGCAGTCGTCCTTCACCATGTCAATCCATCTCTTCTCTGGTCTTCCTTGTCTTCTTGTCCCATGCACATATCCGTGGAGTGCCAGTTTCGGATATCTAGTATGATCCATTCTTTGTACATGACCAAAATACTGCATTCGCCGTTGCTGTATGCAATTTATTACGTCCTGGAGTAGACCAGCTCCATCACACACCTCTTTATTGCTGATCCTGTCTCTGCGAGTTACTCCTGCAGTTCTCCTTAAACAGGACATTTCAAATATCCATAATCTGTTTTCCTGTGTTTGCTTCAAAGTCCAACCAGCTGTAGTATGGAGTGAAATAACGTTTTGAAGGTAGTCTGGGCTGGATTGCTGTGTGCAGATTGAAATGTCAGTTTCTTTAGTTTAGACAAATTTAAGTTTTTACTACTTAAGCTGTTTGGATGTTGAACAGTTATGATGGGACTTGATAGAAATTGTTTACTTGTTATTGTGAGGGGATAACATCCCCCAGGCTTGTTATTGTGATTGTGTGGCTTATAGCTGCCTTTACGTAGAGGCCGCTACATGTTGGGCCGTAAATGTCTTTAGCTCATAGGCTGGGAAGTGTGCTGAGTGTTTTGCTGTTAAACGTGGTTATTTCACTGACTGCTATTATCGCTAAATACATCAGGAAGCAGCCGGACTTTGCGGCAGCTCTGTCGGCTCTGGAGCATGCCCCCGAGGCCCACAGTCTCACGCTGCAGTCTTTCCTCATCCTGCCGATGCAGCATATTACACGTCTACCGCTGCTCGTTGATGCTATCCTGCATCAGTTGGATGCTCAGCCTGACATCCAGTCATCGCAGGATTACGCTGCAGTCAGTCGATGCCTTGAGACTCTGCACACGGTCTGTCTTCTCTTCGTCGTGTTCTTCTCTTCGTCGTGTTCAGTTTGATTTGTAGCAAGTAACTGACACGTTGTCTCCATGCATGTCTGTCAACCCCACTTGTTTCTGCTATGACTGGTTCTCAGAACTGATACGTAGATTCACAAATCACTAGCATTTGTCACCGAACTCGTTTATAAGTTGGTACATCACATATGCAGTTGTAAATTGTAAATTGAGTCCATTGTATCTTTTTGTTGCTGTAAGTGAATTTTCTAAGCTCTTATGTCTAATACTAACAAGAAGTGTGGCCGCTGGGTTCGGCCGACACGGTATGCCTCCGCCCGCCTCTAATAACACAGGTACAGCATTTTGTTTCCCGAATTAAGAAGAGGCAGAGATCAGACATACAGACGATGTGAGCTTATGACATCGACTTTTGACCTTGGAAGTCACCGTGATTGTCTGTCATACATGTCTTGATACTTTGCCAGAGTACCAAATGCAAATTTCGTAGTATGGCCTACGTGGGTCAGACATACCATGTGACCTTGTTGACCTTGATCTTTAACCTTGTAGGTCACGGCCCTTGCCGCTGATGTGGATCTACGTTTTCCATCCGCACACCAACTTTGAAGTTCTTAGGCCTTACCGTTCGGAACGTATGGCACATTTTGTGTGTCTGCGTTAGTTAGCCTACGACCACGACCTTTGACCTTTTGACATTGAAACTAGTGCACAATGTAGCATATGTCATGGGGTACCCTCCTGCCAATTTTGGTGATACTACAACTAATCGTTTTTGATTTGTGGGCCATTGGACCAACACGGCTCAGACTGATCACATGACCTCGCAATCTTGGCCTTTGACCCTTGAGGTCATGGCGCCTGTGGCCGATGCGGGTCGTCGTCCTCCATCTGTATACCAAGTTTGAAGTTCATAGACCTTGCCATTCGGAACATATAGCACACGATATGTGTCAACATTAATGGGCCTGGTGACCCTGATCTTTGACCTTTTGACCCTGAAACTAGTACGCGAGTTGCATCTGAGATGGTGAACCTGCCTTCCCAATTTGGGTTCTCAAATTATTCACTATGTACACGACAGATTTACAAAAGCTATGCTTATTGTCCCCTTCTCTACGGATGGGTGCATAATAACAAAGTTTGACCACTCTGACTGGTCCTCTAAGTACAGTCTGCTCGGCTGGGGAGATGGGTGAGTGGGACGGGGCTGGAGCAGGTCAGGCTGGCCAAAGGCCAGTATGTTTGCCGCAGCTCGCCGCAGAAAAACCAAATTTCATACTCCTGGAGATAATGCGTAGCACAAGTTTGGCTCATAACTGAATATACAAATTCAGTACTGCTGTACATCATCCTGTGATCTTATGAAATCTACGTTTTTGTAAGAAAGACATAAATGACAATAATAAATTAGTTTTTTTTTGTTTTCTTGGACTGCCTTGTCCACTGTGGTGGTTGTTTCTCGTGTTTCTGGTGCATATAATGCAATATGTCTAGTCTGTTGCTGGAGACAGAATGATGTTGTTGAAAAGTGCATCAAGATATTTTAGTGATATACAATACACAACACGCAGTATGCACACATTGTGCACTGTATGTTACCGTAAATCTTTGACATTAGTCCCGCGTTCATTGTATGCCAGCTGGCGGAACTTGGGCTACGGCTGTTTCAACCATATGCAGTCCCATTGAAGTCACTCCACTCTTCCTATATGGGAGAGTTATGCAGTTTTTTATTGAAAACCACAAGTTCTAAGCAAAATCAAATAGCTCATAACACAATGCACACTTGGCTGTATTTTTTTGTGTATCTGTGGGTACAGCCGTCGGAGACCAAACACTAGGGAGTGATGCCCGTACCCTGCTTGCAGGAGTCAGTAGTTGGAGAAGAAAGGATATAGCCCAGTGAGTGATTTCCTATGGTTGGCGTCAGGAAGGGCAGTTAGCCTCAAGAAACTACCAAGTAGCTCGTACCACACTGCACACTTGGCAGTTATTTTTTGTGTATCTTGTGTGCTGTCCCGTTTCGTGCTTTATCAGAACAGCAGAGAGAAACATACAGAAAATGCTGTCATTAATTACTGTGGATGCAATGAGAGATGACAGTTTTCAAACGTACAGTAATGTTTTCAGTCACATGTTTCTGTTGTTGTTTATGTTGATAATTATATTGATATTGTGTAGATTACAAAGAAATGTAATGAGAGTGCTCGAGACTTGGAGAATCGTGAACTGTTGAATGAAATCAGTAAAAATCTGGTGTTTAAGAAAGTCAGAGTAAGCAAAACATTTTCAGCAATGTTTATCATGAAAAATCTTATGCAGTCAGTCATAGCTATTAGAAAAATAATAATAATAATAAAACAATAAAGTAATTTACTAAAATGTCTGAGGTTTTATATGCATTGATGTGTTTTTACCGCGTCACGCTTATGCATAGCGCGGACTATGCCATCGCAGGATGTCTGTGTGTCTTTCTGTCTGTCACACGCCGGTATTCTGTCTAAACGGTTATACATATCCTCAGGTTTTTGCACCACTGAGTAGTCCCACCATTCTGGTTTTCCCACACCAAATGGGATGGCAATATTACGACGGGGACCCCCTAACGGGGGTGTCGAATGCAAGGGGGTTATGAAAAAATCATGATTTTTGACCAATATCTTGCTTTATCTTTGAAATGATGCAAGACAGAGCCAATGGTTACTGCTTCCGCTAGCCGAAGTCATCTCCGATCTGCAGCACGCGGCAATTTGGCGGTACCTCGAGCACGAACGACGACTTACGGACAAAGAAGTTTTTCCGTCTCTGGTCCGTCACTGTGGAACTCGTTGCTGCTCTCTGTTCGTGACCCATCTCTGACAATGATGCAGTTCTGCACACATCTGAAGACTTTTCTATTTCGCAGAGCATATACTTAGCATAGCGCCTTCGTGACAGTTTAGGCTGTAAATAGTTGCGCGGACATAAATTTACTTACTTACTTACTTACAATGCCATAGTTACTATGAAGGCGAATAGGAAACCACACCCAAGCTTTCAATGGTACCAGTTTGAATGACCTTGAGTGACCTCTTAACCCGGATTTCAAGGTCGCGATATTATTCAACATCGAATAACTCAAAAACTGTACCAGACAGAGCTATAATTACAATTGCGGACCAACAGAAAGTCATACGTCATCTATCGAACAGCGCCATTTTCAGTGACCTTGAACAACCCCTAACCCAGTTTTCAAGGTCACGCTATTCTTTGACGCTGAAATATCAAACGGTTAAAGATACGGCCATAGTTACTATGGAAGGCAAATAGGAAACCGCACCCAAGCTTTCGAATGGTGCCAGTTTGAATGACCTTCAGTGACTTTTCAAGGTCACGATTATTTGTGAAATAACTTGAAAATTTTACAACATGCAGCTATACTTTTAATGGCCGACAAATAGAAAGTCGTATATGTCTATTGAACGGCGCCATTTTCAGTGATCTTGAACAAACCCTAGCCCCAGTTTCAGGTCACGCCATTCTTTGACGCTGAATATCTCATAAACGGTACGACATACAGACATAGTTTCAATGAAATGCTAATATTCCCTATTAGCATTTCACACACCCTACTCAACAGTGTCATTTCGAATGACCTTGAGTGATCTCGAGTGACTTAGCAAAATATTCAGTGACACAAAGCATCGCGCGGTCTCTGCGACAACTGAACTTGTTGTAGTTTTGTATTTTAATACATTTCATTGTTTTGTGCTCACTTTCTGTATGGCCTTTGGTATTTTGCATTTAAATTTATATTTTTTTAAATTCTGAGTAGTTCATATTTTTTGGTTACATTTGTTTGTTTTACTGACATTTTTTATTTGATATATTTGGGAATTTTTTGCTTGTCATTAATTTTAAAAAATATTGACATTATCTTGGAGTTGAATCTGTGCATACTTAAATTGTCATGTTTTGATTCTAGAACTCACAAGTAAAAACTTTTATTTTTAAAGCTGCAGTGCCATGACAGTAACCATAAGTAGTTCATATCTAGGTTGGTTGCATGACATACTGGTAGAACGTCAGTCTTTGAACTTTACTTGTCCTGTGCTCGACCTACAGCTGACGGGTGACCATTTTTGTGGGAAAACCATCCGCTGTAGGTCAGCCAACCAGGCCAAATCAGCCTTTCATCTTTTCGGGGTCTATAAATGAGTAGTAAGCTGCTATTAGATGCCAGCCACCATAATCAGTGGTAGTGCCATCTGGTGAACACATATGAAATAAAGGCAGGCATGGTGTAATTTGCAGGTAAAACTGTGTCATCCTGTGTGTACTACAGTAAAGGCACTATATATAAATCACCATATCTTTACCTTTCACCATTTACACCAGTTTTATACATTTTTAAGCGCCTCACTTTACGTTAGTAAAAGAGGCGCTTATTGAGATAGGCTGTGTCGTGACGTCATTGGTCGTTGGTTGGTTGGTTGGTTGGTTGTCACGCGCGTGTGTTGTGGCCAAACGGTGGATTCTAGGCCTATAGTTACTATGGAACACTAATAGGAAACCCTACCCCAGGAATTCAATGGTACAAATTTCGACCCCCTGGGGTGACCCCTAACCGGGGAATGGGCCCCCTGT
>Ga0209149_1001252_pt1 | contig 12527 bp, 4 predicted proteins | sample WorMetTyACAVOLI2_FD_187423 | JGI IMG/M metagenome (GOLD analysis project Ga0209149, IMG submission 187423) | Marine gutless worms symbiont microbial communities from Max Planck institute for Marine Microbiology, Germany - Olavius algarvensis... ... | reverse complement strand
AGCGCGTCCATTCCTCAATTTCCGAATTGCACGCCTGACCTCGCCCAGCGTTGGTGCGTCGTCAGAAACGGTGGGATCTGGAACGGCACGAGCAGAGTCGGAATCCAGACTTTGACACTGTGTCACTGGTTGATTGATTCAATTGATTGATTGGTTCAATGCGTTCTGGTAGTTAGAGCGCCAACACTCCAAGGTTTCCTCCATTGAATGGCATGATTGACCATCGCCCCGCAACATTGGGACGTTGCCGCGGTTGCTTGAGTGATGGTGTGAGGGACTTGAGGCAATCTTTCTAACCGTGTGGAACACTGAGCGTAGGTTGTGCCTCTTCATGCCTTCCTCTGCTTCATCTCCTAGGCGGCTATAGAAATTTTCCAGGTCTTGCTTGGCCCGCGCCTTAAAGATGCCTTTGTACTTCTTCCAATCCTCTGTGGATCCACATAACCTCGCCTCACGTTTCTTATCAAGTATTGAAATTGTGTCGGCTGTGAGTAGTGCTTAAATGTGCATTATGAGATAGGCATTGTTAGGCAAGTGTATAGTTGAAAGGCGTTATACAAATGCATTACTATTGTTATTATAAATGTAAAAAAACCGCGGTTTAGACACGAGTTAACGGCAAGTGACACATCTAAAACTGCCAAAATTACAAAAAGCTGATATTACCCACTGGCACATCACCTAAGTGTCAATGTGGTGCTGAGTAATATCACCTGTTCATAATTTTTGCAGTTTTAGATGTGTCATTTGCCATTAACTTGTGTCTAACCTGCGGTTTTACATTTATATTTGCAGTTTTATTACATTGCTGCAGCTGTTACGTGGTACAGGGTACATGGTGCCTGGTCCACACAATTTTTGAGGTGCTCCTGTAGACCAGCCAGCCCCTATCAAGTTTGGTACTAAAGCTGTTACTGTAACGTACTCCCCAGATCCAAGTTGTGTAGCAAATTTGAAGTTGCTACCTTCAATGGTTGCAGAAATAAGTAGGGGGTCCCATTTTTTGGGATGCTCCACTAGTCCAGCCCCTACCATTTTCCACCCTAAGCATTGTTTCGTGGTACACAACTCGCCGTATCGAAGTTCTGTACCAAATTTTAAGTTGCTAGCTTCCATGGTTGCAGAACTAAGTAGAGGGTCCCAAAATTTTTGGGATGCTCCCCTAGCTCCACCTGGCGAATTTTGGTCCTAAACGTTTTTGGTAAGCTACTTGCCAAACCCAAATTGTGTACCATATTTGCAGTTGCTAGCTTCAACGGTTGCAGAAATAAGTATGGGGTCTTAAATTTTTTTTGGATGCTCCCCTAGCCCCAATCCCTGCCAGTTTTGGTCCTGAGTGTTGTTTCTTGGTACGCTACTCCCCAAACCCAAGTTGTGTACCAAATGTGAAGTTGCTAGCTTTAGGGCCCAAATTTTTTTGGATGCTCGCCTAGCCCTGACCCCGCCAATTTTGGTGCTAAACGTTGTTTATTGGTAAGCTACTCGCCAAACCCAAGTGGTATAAGAAATAAGTTTGTAGTGCCTGTGCAGCTGTGATAACGGGAACAGTGTGTTTCAAGCAAAAAACTAATATTTGTAATGTAAAGTTGGAAGATTTGGGGGTTAATGGGAGCAGGGGGTCAAAATTCTTAGTCGAAAATGTCATTTGGAATCGCCGACTCTGATTTGCCTATTCACTGTGTATCTTTTATGGGGCTATGATGATGATTAACGGTACCGTAGTTTACTCTTGAATGCCCCCATTGTTAAGCATTTTTGGTCGAAAAATGTCCCCATTTTTGGCCAAAATTTGATGGTTTTGGGGGATAAATCAGGGTTTAACATTAAATTTAAGTTTTATAACCCCAAAAGGCACATCCTTGCATGATTTCACGTCTTTTGAGCTATCGCGCGTAAAAATCCATCAATTGGTCTGACCTGTATGCGAGTCTCAGAAAAAAGGTATAAATAAATAAAGGCACAAAAGTTTATATTTTACCCATTAGCCCAGAAGCCCCCAGTGGATGGATTTGTACCAAATTTGGTTTAGGGGGTCCTCTCATGGACGTAATCAGTTGTGCCAAATTTTGTTGCAGTCGGCTCAGGGGTTGCGATTCTGTAGGGTGTCAAATTTCGCCATCTCTCATTGACTTGGCTAGTCGCCTTTAACGCAGTGCTGGCTCTACCCCGCAACCTGTGATTACCGGCAGGCCTGCGCGTAGCACAGCCATGTCGGTATTGTTTTTCCTCAGTGGTCCAAAAATGGTTTGTTTTGCCCCGCAGGGGCGACACATTGCCCCGATAAACGCTTACGCATGCCAAATTCCACGTTTATCGGGGCAGAAATGTGGGAATACAGCCCCCAAAACTGTTGAAATTTCAAATTCTGACCATAAATTTGCCCCTCAGGGGTCACTCGTTTGCCCAATTTTTACGAAATTCTCAGATTTTGTACACGTCTCCAGTTGGATTTTAAATTTTTAGTTTGGTCATTATCGAGGGACAAACACCCAAGTTATAAGCATTTTTCCACAGTGGGGACATTTTCCCACAAATTTTCAATACCCACTAGCGGCGAAACTTCTGATTGGATTGTGGTGCAATAATTGGACGGACCTCCTCTATCACCATGCCCAGTATGGTGGGGATCGTGGCTCGCACGCCGGCTGTGGACGAAAAAGTGTGATGTATTTTTTTGTTCGTTTTTTTGTTTTTCTGTCACGCTTTGAAATGACGAAGTTCGTGATAACAGAAACGATATGAAGCAGTATAATTTTCAAACCAATTATGGTGTCATTGTATAGAGGAAGGTTTGTAGTTGTGCACCTATGTTCAAGTTTTCCTATCGACCCCCATAATTTTTCCCGAGGGGCAAATTTTTAGCAAAAATTACCATTTTTGGTGCTGTACGGCCACAGTTTTAAAGCTGCAACGGTGAAATTATGCATGAGGTGTGTTCCTGGGGTTTCCTCCCACAGGCATAATTTTGTGAAAATCGCCTAAGGGAATATACCCCTTTGGGGAAAATGTATACTGCAAATTAGCATTTTTGGCGATTTTTTGGGCTGTAAGCCCACGTTTACAAAGCCAAAATGGTAAAATTTGGCGTGAGGGTGCGAACCTGAGAGACACTTCCCCATGCCAAATTTTGTAGAATTAGCTTAAGGGGGTATATTACTTTGGGGGAAAATTTATAGTAAAAAATTACCAATTTTGACGATTTCGAGGGCTCTAAGCCCATATTTTAAAAGCCACACCAGTGATATTTCGCGTGATTGTGCGGATCTAGGACTCCCTCCCCACGCCAAATTTTGTAAAAATCACTTAAGGGGATATGCTTGTCTGGGGCAAATTCATATTTAAAAAATTACCGATTTCGGCGATTCTGTGGGCTTAAGCCCAGCTGTTTGCAGTTTCGACGTAACTCGCTAAGATTCGTCAGGTGGCGTACCAACATACAGGACTTTCCTTACGTTCATGGATTGTTCATAAATTGGCATATTCAAGATGGTAATGTATGATTATTATTATCATTATTAATGTTTATCAGTGAGTTTTTGTCTTAGCAACGGGACAGCCAATTAAATTACTGACCTATTATACAAAAAAGTTTTGTGAAGAAATACCTACCAGAAATAAGTTCAATTTGAGATTAATAATAATAATAATAATAATACGGTGCGCCAGCGTTGGCACTGACAGTGGCGTATTTAGGATTTTAGTAAGGAGGGGGCGAGGCTCTGTAGGCGTTGAAGGAGGTGTGGTGTGGTGGAGTGGGCTGGACCCCTCCCCAGAATAAAATCATTTTTTGTCCCCAAAAATGATAAGTTTGGGTACTTTTTGACGCAGTTTTTAACAGACAGAAAACACGGACAGTCACTTGGGACACGGATTATACGGTTCAATCGCGAAACGAAGGTTGCAACAGCAGTGCAAAATTTATCCAAAATTCACAGTCAGACCAAAGGGGGGCGTCGCACCATCGTCCCCCATTGAATACACCATCGGGCACTGACCTTCAGTAAACTTAGAAAGTGTTAAGAACATTTTCTGAGAATATTGACTTAACAATTTTCTTAGTTATTTCTCAGGTATTTCTAACTCCCTGGCACAAAAACTGTGGCAAAATTTAGGGGGAAAAATTAAGAAAATCATAGGAACGTTTTCGGCCTCAGCCTTGGCCACAAGATTTAGTGACTATCGCTTCTGCACATGGCCTGCCGGTATTGCATTGCCTCGCGGAGGTGATGCGTATTGATTTCTAGTTAATTATTATTATATGTCTGTTCATTAGTGTTGTGTTGATGGTGATGTTGGGATTGGCAGTTAAACGTTGTACATGCACTTGTGTTCTGATTCAGGTGACGTTAAAGTTAAATGATGCTGCATTGCCAGAAAGCAGCCAGTTAACTCAGTACCATGTCAAGTGAGTGCTTTGTACTTTCTTCTTTCTGCATCTTTGTCAAATATCTGGCTACTAGTGGACGAGACAGTCATCTGTCACTAACAAGCTGCCCCAAAACCGCAAACTTTGAGGGTTCAAACAGGTACCTCACTCAGAACAGGCTACAGGTCAAGGGATGCACTGCAGAGAGATACTGTTTACTCCACGTTGTAGTCCAAGGGCCAGGGAGTTTCCGAGGTCAGCCAACTTTTTTGTACGACGTACGGTTGCGGAGCTACGGGGTGTAAAATTGCCCAATTTTCGGATTTTGGTCTATTTTCCCCATACAAAACGCCTAAAAAAGTACCTTCCGGTGACCAGCCTACAGCCCAGGGGTTACAGAGCAGAATGATTACAATTTTTCTGTTTGGTAGTCGAAGGTCCAAAAAGGGTGCCTTCCGGCAGCGGACTTTTCCTGCGACTTCTGATAGGGGAGCTGGGGACCCCCACAGTTGCCCAAATTTTCGCCTGTGGCAAATGGCTATATCCATACAGAATGCAACAGCACGGTCACATGGTCATATCTGGACCAGAGATGTCTGAAAACGCGTAGATCGGCTGTCGTTGCATTCCTAGGGGGTTGCCACCAAATGTCTTTGCCCCTATCCCCAAAATCCACCCCATTTTGGGGGACCTTTAATGCAAAACCTATTATAGAGAGAGCTCTCTGTAAGTCGCACGTTAATGGAGCTACGAAGCTGAAACATTACAGTTATATAGGCAAGTACTTCAGCGTATGTCAAAATTCTTCCGCTACAGGCATCCGGGGGAGCAGGGCCCCATAATGTACATTTGTGACCCCCCCCCTAATATCTCGGAAACTACTAGAGCTAGAAAGTCGAAATTAAAAATACAATTAGATGTGGTAAAGTACCAGGTTTAAAAAACATTTGTCCATGTCTTAGTGTTTTTAATTAACAAAAAAAAGTAAAAATTAATTTTCCCTATGGGACCCAGTCCATGGATGTCCAATGCCACAATGTGTATTCCTAAATTTACTGCCACAATACACTGTGCCACATGCTGTGATGAAATTGTCACGTAGTATGGCAGGCATTGTTTGATCTGTTTTCGGTTGATGTTGATGTTGCATGATTTTGAACATTTTGGGAATTAGCATAGCAGTGAAAAATATTTGGTAAGTACCAAAAGGCACATCTTTGAATTATTGTGCATCAGTTGAGGCATTGTACGTCAAAATCAGTCAAGCATTTACGAGTTAAGCGTGGATCATGGCCTGTGATGTTTGCTAACATGAAAGCTACACACATGCTGAATTTCACGTTTCTGTTCACTATACAGCTTTTGTCATGCTACGACAATTAAGGGAAGTTTACTTGTAAGCATCGTTGTTAAGCATCATCACTGGAAAACACTGACCAGTTTTGGGCTAAATTTCTTCAGTTATTGAGATAAAATAGGAATTTGATATTAATTGGTTAGTTATGTCACCCCTGGTAAGCAAATCATTGTGTCATTCCACATCTTCTGAGCTACAGCACGTGAAAATCTGTCCGTGGTTCTGACCTGTGCACGATGACGAAAAGATGTCGATTTATAAAAATATCAACAGATGTTATATTTCATCCATCTTCCCAAAGTCTCCGCTGACAGCAAGAGATGTTATATTTCACCCATCTTCCCAAAGTTACCACTGACATCAACAGATGTTATATTTCACTCATCTTCCCAAAGTCTCCGCTGACATCGAGAGATGTTATATTTCATCCATCTCCCCCAAAGTCTCCATATTTTTTATACAAAATGTGATACGAGAACATATTTCCCAGATGTAATCATATATTCCACAATTTATTGTCAACCAATTAGGGGCCCTGATTCTGTTAGGGGTCGATTTTCACTGTTTATTAAAGTTTGTTCACCATTAACATGGTTCTGCAGTACCATTCAGCCTGTGATTAGATACTTAATTAAGCAAAGATATTACTTACACTTTGGCCAGCATGTCATCCCCCTAGTGGTCTGTCTGCTAATGCATTTGGTCAGGTTAAATCATTGGAATGACCATTCAGTGTTGTCCAAGACAAGGTTAACAAATTTGACACCAGTCAAAAGACTGTATGCGATTTCCTGTTAGTGAACATTAGTAACTTTGGTCATATTTTGCACCATTTCTGACATAATTGCATTGCATTGTGCGACAAAAGATTCACTTAGTGCCAACAAAATGCATTAATACAGGCACACAAGTTGCCCTTGTGTGGCTAATTGACATAAGCAGTAAGCAAGGTCACATCACAGCATGTGTCTCACACTCACTCCACTTTGTCCCATAGCACACCCCCTAATCTCCACTTGGCCACATCTGAGATGTGATGTTGATCTGGAGGAAGGGGAATATTAATAAAACTGTTTCTGTGCTGCAGTATTGTGCACTACTATAATGGTGCACAAATGTACGAGCAGTTTTTACAGGTTTATTGAGTTTACAGGGCTTTGATCTTGCTTGGTTTAGCTCTCTATCTTCCAAGTGCCTAATCCTGGTGGGATTGGCCCATTACCTGGTTGACTAACGATTGTCCTCGGTGCTCTGACACTGTTGGTTGACATTTGCAACAGACGTCTGGACAAATGCACCAGGGAGGTGTTGTATGACAGCGTGCAGTCTTTAGCTGTATAGTTCTAACGTTTCTATTTTCGGGTCAGAGCCATTGAATCTCGATATCATCGTTAACATGGTTTGAAGTCACATGAACCTGGAATATTGATATGACAGGCTGATGCCAGTGTGTCTGAATGCTGTTTGTTAGGTGTGAGGAGGAAGAGAAATTTCTGCTGATATATGCGTTGCTGAAGCTGAGATTGGTCCGTGGCAAAATGATAGTCTTTGTCAGCACCATCGATCGATGCTATAGGTAGTTATGTTTATACTGTCAATAATCACAGCTATGGCTTGGATGTACTGCTAAGGTGTACAACAAGAAGCTGTGCTATCACAGAGAGGGCGAGCGACTGTGTGTCTGTAGTTAGCTTTAACAGTACAATACCTCGAGCGCAGTTTTTTTATTATTAGGTTAGTTACTTTGGCTTCAGATGTATTAATAATGCATACAAATAAATTCCGTTTTGTTCTCTTAAAAGTACTTGTCAACTGATAAAATGACATCGACGCTTGCTGTCATAAACATACTTCGACTATAGAAGTATGTTGTGTTTACAATACTACATGACTCGTGAAGATTCACTGATGCATTGCATTTCAGCGTGACCGTCTGCTGCTATAAAAGGAGGCAGACGCTTGGTGCCGTAAAGTTTCTCCATGGTGGAAAGTTCTTGATGACACTCTGTGCTACATTAGTCATCAATACCAAAGCCAGATATTGGTCGAAAATCATGATTTTTGCTCCACTTATGGAGTCCCCGTCAGAATATTGCCATAACGTTTGATATGGAAAAGCTAGAGTGGTGTGGCTAACTTATGGTGAAAAAAATTTGAGGACGTAATTACTCGTTTTGACACAGTATACAAATCTGACAGATGGACAGACACAGACACCTCGTGGCTGTTATGCTGTGTGGCATTGTTGCAGTCTTGTGGCAAAAACTCATAAGAGGTATGTCGACATTAGGGTTAGGCTTACAGTTAGGGTGACATTAGCGAATATAACATTATCACTTTGTTAGTGATTTTCCTAGCAATGTTCGGGTTTAATATGCCAGAAACTACTGCATGTTTGCAGTTAATTAGCATATTGTGTGTTTAATTGTGCGCTGAAATGGAAACTTGTTGAAAGTGTGTACTGTGTAATTGTGTTGTATAGACTAAAGCTGTATCTGGAGCAGTTTGGAATATCATCATCTATACTGAATTCTGAGCTGCCTGTAAGATGCAGGTTGTAGCACTGTGCACGACTGTTGCTGATACATTATTTGTTACTTATCCTGCATTAATTTTAGTTAGTTGGAGTGAAATGCTTTGTGATGAAGTTGTTTAAGTACTGTGTGCTTGTGTGGTAGATGTCACGTCGTGAGTCAGTTTAATGATGGCCTGTATGACATCATCATTGCTGCTGATGAGAATTCACTTGATGATCCACGGACTGTGAAAGCAGATTCTGTGACAAATAAACCCAAGTTAGTACTACACAGACTCGTAGATGTCTTTGTTTTATTGCATGGTGGTCTAGCGCGCAGCGTCGGACATGTGGTGTGCATGTCATCGGGTATATCTCTTACTTCAATTTCTAAAATTTTGTCTGTCTACAGCTTTATCTACTGTTAGCATTTACATTCATTGAGTCTTTGAAGACATAGTGAATTAGGTTTTCAATTGTTTAGATTTTATTCTGTACATGAACCAGAAGCATATACATTATGGTTCTGGAAACTGTAAATATTATGACACTGGAAAATTGTCATTTCAGGACTATTGATTTAATTAGAATGCTCTTCTTCTTCTCATATGCGTGTCATGAACCACAACTGGTCAGCCACGAAACAGCGTCGTCATCTGCAGAGTGTAGCTGAGATAAACCGCCATTCAGTTTTGTCAGGGGACAGGATTCGACAATGTGGAACATCGTCTGGGTCTCGCCACAAGGACACAGGTCAGTGTCTGTAAGTCGCCATTTCCTTCTGCAGGCACCGCAGTATCCCTGTTCCGTGCGAAAACAGTTCAGCAGAGACCACTGGAGGTCGAAACCTGGTTGCCGGATTGTGGGGTCGCACACTAGGTGACAATTGACCACCTGAGCCGACTTCCAGTTATGCCTCCCTCGACTTTTGATGTCAACTGGTTGCAAGTCCAGCCACAGCGGCTTCCTGGATGTCAGTCATAGCAACGGTAAGTTAAGGATATCAGCCTGGATTGGCCAACTGTCATGTTTGACGATTTTCTCCACCAGCTTGTCAGTGCCAGAGACGCATGGTAGAGTTCCACTGCACATCGACCTGACTTGTGTGACCAGACTGGGGCGCAGTACTCTGCTGCTGAATAGCAAAGCGCCAGAGGAGATGACCGCAGAGTGTTGGCGCTGGCGCCCTTGGTGGAACCGGCTAGCTTCATCAACAAGTTGTTTCGGTTCTTCAGCTTGCCTGCAGTCTTCCTCAAGTGTTCTCTGTAAGACAGAATACGGTCTGGAATTACCCCAAGAGGTTGGGTGGCACTCATGCCGAAGGCGCTGGCCATCCAGATAAACTGACAGTTCATGGGTGGCGCTGGTATTATGCAGGTGGAACACACTGCTGATTGTTTTGGAGGCGCTTGGCTTAAGTCACCACTGTCGACAGAAGTGTGACATCCGCGCCATATCTGACGAGAGACTGCATTCCAGTTCACTGAAGTATTGGACTTGAATGGCGAGACATATGTCATCAGCATAAATGAATTTTCAGCCACGTGTAACTGGCAGGTTGTTGAAGTACAAGTTGGACATTAGGATGCAGTACTGGAAATGTGGCACCAAAGTGCAGGGGATTGAAAATGATGGAAGTGAGAGGTATAGATAGCCAAGCTGGTAAGGGACAGAGAATGAAGGATCACTTTGTGCTGAAAAAAGAACAGTTGTCCAGATGTAAATGTGAAATGTAAAATTGCAAAAGAACACAAATGACACACACAGCAGACTAGTGAAAGTCACTGCGATTCACTTTAGATACTTAGTGCATTTTTCTGTTTTGATTGGATGATACGGTTGGTTTGCTTGTGCAAAGACAAAACTTAGTCGCAATGTAGTCTGTAGTGTTATGGGACTTTTCGTACCATTGATATTCGTACAACGGACAGTTCACACTGTGGACTACTTGTACCATGGACTATTTTAGGCCACGTGAGTTCGAAGTTACTGGATGCAGTGGTGTAGTGGTAGAGTATCAGACACATAACCGAGAGGTTGTGGGTTCAACTCATACCCGGTAGACCCGTAAGCCGCAGAATTAGCCGCCAGCTGAAAAAAATTACGGCTTAGCCGCCGAAAAAAAATCTGGCTAGCCGTCAGCCAGCCGGAAAAAAATTACGGGTTAGCGGCCGAAAAAAAATCTGGCTAGCCGGCACCGTGACTCAAGTCGTTGACGGTGACTTTGCTATCACCATGACGGCGACTCTATGTAGCAACTAACATACAGTATTACAGTTGGAAGACGGTTGACGGAATCTGAACCAAGTGGTCTATCGATCCAGGACTATTCAGGTATGTCGTAATTCGGCAAAAACACCAGTGATGGGCAAAATCAAATCGCGATTCGATTCAATCGCGATTTGAATCGCAACAAAGATTTGATTCAAACATTGCGCGATTCGATTCAAGCACCAAGTAATTTGATACTGATTCGATTCAGATTTTAACAATTTGATTCAAGAGACACGTGATTTGAACAGAAATTGCGAACTCCCGGGTTGAAATTACATACTCAGTCAGATCGTACTATTTCTGTATTTTAGTAAATGGCTTAATACCGGGTGGCGCTAAAAAAACGTCCTGAACTTTGCGCAACTATAACGGCGCGTATACTTCATGGAGAGAAATTTCTTTTTGCTCATTTGTAGACCAATATGTACTGTTACTTACTTATAAATTTCAGTGATGCCATTAATGACGTCACTGAACGCCGCTTAATGACGTAAGGCGAGTTAAAAATCGAATTATGTAAATAACGTATTTGTAGCTTAGATTGAAAATGGTTTTTTCAAAAGACGATTTGGCGATTATTATTACGTGTTTCACTGAAAAAGGATGGACTGGTACTCGGATTGCAAAAGAATTTCCGAACAAGAAGTGTAATAACTGAAGCATCAATCGGGTTCTAGCGAAGTATCGTCACACGCGCACTACCGATCGCAAGAAAGGCAGCGGAAGACCCATGACCGCGATGACAGATGAAAATCTGGCAGAAGTTGAACAGCTTTGTCAGTCACAAGACGATAAACCAGGAACTCACAATAGTCAATGTCAAGCCGCACATATCATTGGCGTGTCACGGAGACCGGTACAGCGAATGCTGAAGAGGCGCCGCCTCCATCCGTTCAAGAGAATGTGAACATCAGCAATGAATGCTAATGCCAGACACAGTCGCAAGACTAGAAGCCAGGTTCTGTACCGGCGCTTCTCAGTGGCTACTGTAAAGAAAATAATCTTCACAGATGAGAAGGATTTTACACTAGAAGTCCCTACAAACCGCCAGAATGACCGTGTTTACGCAAAGGGCAGGAAATCAGACGTTTGTCCGAACAGACTTTACACCACAGAAATCGGTTTTCGAAGAAGTTGATGGTTAGCGCAGGTGTGTCATGGAATGGAAAAACAGAGATCTTTTTCATCAACCCACAGAATACTAAAGTCAACCAGAAGACTTACATTGACTTTTTGAAGACGTCCTTGCTGCCAGAATGCTGCCGTATGTATGCAGACAATGATTTCGTCTTCATGCAAGACAGCGCTCCATCACACCACGCCAAAGCAACTCAAAATTTTCTTCGAGACAACACGCCCAATTTCATCAGCTCACAAGAATGGACACCGCATTTGCCAGATTTGAATTTACTAGGTTACTCAGTTTGGGATATCTTGCAAGAACTTGTCTACGAAGGAAGGCGTGAACTGTTCGTGAACCTCAAAGATCTTCAGAATGTTATCAGAGACAGATGGCATGATGTCAACGATCAGACAGTCAGAAAAGCTATATTGCAGTGGAAAAGGCGTTTAGCAGCAGTGGCAAAGCAGAATGGAGGACCTATTCAACACATTTTCTGCTGATCAGTTGACTGATCATTACTGTGACGTTCTGGTGTAGCCTGCGTAGGAGCGACAACATAAATGATGAACCGCTTGCAAACATAGTTTTATGACGTGTAACACTATTTCGTTTGTATCACGGCTAATACGGAAGTGTTTTAGGCGACGGGGACGCAGATTACCTTCCCCCAGTCGGCAGTGTAAAGGAGAAACAAGATCGGTCCAAGGACCGAGCCTTGTGGCACTCCAAAAAGAACTGCCGATGGCATTGAACTGGATGTCGTCATGCGAACTTGCTGCTTCCTGTTGCTGAGATACGACGTAAACCAGTCTATGACCTTCCCGCCCAGACCGTATGACTTCCTTAACCGTTGCAAAAGTGTGTTATGGTCGACGCTGTCAAATGCCGCCGA
>Ga0209149_1001251_pt1 | contig 12533 bp, 6 predicted proteins | sample WorMetTyACAVOLI2_FD_187423 | JGI IMG/M metagenome (GOLD analysis project Ga0209149, IMG submission 187423) | Marine gutless worms symbiont microbial communities from Max Planck institute for Marine Microbiology, Germany - Olavius algarvensis... ... | reverse complement strand
TAAAAATACCTGTCGATGGCCTATACTCTTGGTAATAACTGTGCCAAAAATCTTTGTAAACGGACAGTTCTACTTCAATTTATCATCAAAAATGTGGTCACATGTTTTTTTTTGGAACACAGTGTAGATAAGCTTCTCCCAAGGTTGTCGAGAATGATGACCTCTGCCAGGCTTCGTGTGACCGTGACTGCGGACCGTTTGCATCCGAGTGGTTGTGACACGATGGGCAGTTACCGATATTAGGTTTGGTTAAAATTTGTGGGATAGTTTTTCTGAGATATCTGTCCGAAAGGGGATTTTTGCGACCTATTTCAGCACCGTTTGACCTTGACCTTGGACCTGTTGACCTCAAAAGTTGTTGTACATAGACCTTAACAAATGATAAGTTGGTGGAAAGGAAGATTTTTTGTCCGACATGGTTGAGCTGTATAAGACGAAATCCATTAATTCATATAGAATGTTCTAACGACATCATTTCACTAACAGGTGCCGGATGATCAGAAGATCAGCAGTCAGTCGGCAGCAGTCAATAGTGGAGGTGTCGGCGTCTACAGTTTTGCGGTTCCAATTTCTCTGCAGCAGCAGCAGCAGCAACAACAACAACAGCACGTGATGTCAGCGTCGCCGCATCAGCAGCCGGCACCAGCATTTGTGGCATCTCAGCCCATCCTGGCGTCAGCTGGTCTCGTTCTGGTGCCAGCCGACACGCTGTCTGCGCAGCCTGCTAGTGCGCCGGTGCTCTGGCAGGTCAGCTCTACGAACTCACAGCCGGCTTTACCAATAGCGACCGATAACCCGGCGTTCTTCCGTGTTGCCGCGTCAACAACGGCTGGCGGCAGCAGTTTGCCGATGATTGACGCTTGTCTGCCCGGCTGTTCACAGCCGGCGTCGTTTGCTCCAAATTTTAACAACCGCATGCAACCTGTCGCGAACGTGCTTACTGCGTCGACTGCCGAATATATAATGCAGACTATAACGAGTTGTCAGACAATGACGCAGCCTGTTGACAGCGTTACGTCTGTCGATCAGTCAACAACACTTCGTAACGCCAGCTCAATTCCAGACATTGTGCTTACAGGTATGAGATATTATTATGCAGCCATCCCCAAGAGGCCACATTATACACTGCATCTGTCTGTCCATCTGTATCCTGCCCAACATTAACATGAAAACGGAAAACCATATGTCGTTCAACCTTGGAATGTAGATTACCCATGTCAGAAGTAAAAGGCAGAACAATTTTGGGGTAAAAAGGTCAAAATTCAAGGTCACTGGGGCAGAAATGTGGAAATAGTTTTGTGCATATGTCTCTGCAAAAAGTATTGATTCACATAAAACAAAGACGAGGATGACCACCATTCCATGGTGCAGGTTTCATCCAGTACAGTGCAGCAGCGACAGTGCATACTTTTCGATGTAGTCAGGCAAGAGTGTTTTGAAGCAGTAAGATGTTGAGGCATGAACATGGAGTTGGCACACACATGCCGACATATCACTGCCGATGTGCAGATTACCGTACAGACCACATCACGGCACAGAGTTGCAGATTATGGTAGGAATGCTCCTAGGCAATAACCCGAGGCTAATGAATATGCATGACGGGCGAATGGCCTGGTGTCAAAACAGCCAATAACAAGCGGAGTAAAGCCTAGCTCCTTTGGGAGTAGTGTTACCCACGACGGCACCTACCCCTAGTCCCTTGGGTGTACTGTAAACTTATAAAACAAGTTTACACGTGTGTGCATAGTGTGTTTCAACTGTGCAACAGTTGTAGCAGGCAGTCGGGTCAAGCAGGGAGGGCCGCTTATCATGTCGGCAAGGGCCGCACATACTTGTTCTTTTTATTTTTCAGCTTATCGTAGTATTAAACTTTGTGGTTGAAATAGGTTAATGGGTCAAAGTAGTAAACGTGGATTTGTATAGCGCATAGTCGTGGAGCACCACCTCTACTGCGCTACCGTTTCCCATAAGTCGGCGCTGATCTCCGCAAGCCAACCCGACAGCCAGGCATCAGCGAACACTGCGAGACCACGTGATACGGGTTGGTGCACCACGTGATATGCCTGTTTACTTCCCAGCTTTCGCTGGTACCAAATTATACTGCTTGGTGACAGAGGCAGTAGGGTGTGAACAACTTGCCTAAGGTTGTTACTCAGCAGCGTCGCAGCCGGGCCTCGAACCTGCGACTACTAGATCACAAGTCCGACGCCCTACCACTAAGCCACCGTGTCACCCCAAATGTGTTGTACTCCAGTAATTTAACATGTAAAACGGTGTGTTTCTGTACATTTGTTTGTTAGCATTGTTGATTCAGGGTGGCCACTTGTCTGGAAAACCTGGAAATGTCAGGGAATTGTCAGGGAATTTCACATTGTCTGGAGAGTGGTTTCCCTCTTTATTACCTCTTCTCGACGACAGCTAGCATGGCATTGTTTCTGGATGCCTGTGTTTATGACGATGAGTCGATGACGATGCGTCTTTGTAATTTTGTTTATTTTTTAGCAACTTTACAGGAATATGGTTACAGCCAAAGTCATGAAACTGTCAGAATGGACAGGCAATGGCCGTGGGATCATGCCATTAGATCACCAGATGTCAGCACCTGCAGTTGGGTTTGGCATGAGATTTGTTGTCCCGGGCATCACGTGTTAGACGCCGCCGCTCGCTAATAAGCAAAGGCGACCGACATCTTGTTTTACGGCGAGTTCTGTATTTGTTTTTTATTTATTTATATGTTTATATATCTTGACATCACTGCTCAGCAACGGCTGGACGGATTTCCGTCAAAGCTTCACCAACAGACATCTTTGCGGTGTTACTCGTTAATGGTGATACCCTCGTGAAAATCAGTCCCCTCAATATTTTTGGAGCCCAAAACATCCATTTTTGGAGCAAAAATTTATAGTCTGCCGACTAAGGATAATGGCACTGCGCAATCTTAGAGTTGCATGCCAGAAACGATGACGACGACTTCAGATGGTCATTGCATGGAAACAACGAGGATTTCTCGAAAAACTAAAATAACTAGTATAACTACAATATCTAGGCTACCCTTACATCTAGGTTTGGTTAAGTTTCCTTCCGCGATATTTGAGTTATCGGGGTCTCATAAATTGTGCCTTTTCGCCAATGGCCCTCAGCATATCATTGGACCAGTAATATCTCGAAAACGGCAACACGTACAGATTTGCAGAAAGCTGAAAGTGTGGCATGTTTGAATTTGTAGCCATGATTATTGCCCAGTTTTGTAAATTTTTGTCATGTTACGAAGGCCATATGTTTTTCATTGACATGCGGGCATGGGTATTTCACGAAATGCGAACGGAACGAGTATTTTGCAAAACGTTATCCGCAGTTTTACAAAGCCATGGGATAGAGTGGCTTTAACTACTTGCATCTTAATACTGTTAGATTTTAATGGAGAAAGATATTTCTGATACTGATGAATAGTAATAATTGCTGAGTGTTAGCTGTTGTGTCATGTAGTTTTTGTGTTGTTTTAAACAGCTGAAGATCTTCCAGTATTTTCTTACCAGCCTCTACCGGGTATGACTTTGTTATATTGCTTATTATTTATGTATCTGCCATGTGATTAGTAACGTCAGCAGTGACAATGAAATATCGTGTACACATTCCATTTTTTGTCGTCAGGTTTTGTAATTAAAATAGTGATCGAGGCGACGACCGGTTTGAAAACAGTGAATTTGGCCATTTACACATGACGATTGGTTTGCAAACCGGTATGGACACTGTGTTTGCATACCGGTTTGCTTATTAATACCACTCGTGGAGTCATAAGCTATGGCCCCATAATCTAAAATAAATGTAAAAAAACTGCATTGTTACTGTTACAGAATATTTTACCATGGCATTTGATAGTATAGCGGGTTATGACTGCTTTGGCGTGTAAATATTATACGTAGAGGACTGGACCATGTATAGCTGATGGCTGTTGTCCTGTGTAGGCCTCAGGAGTTGTAAAATAGGCCCAATCTTTTCCTCGCTGGATGGTGTAAAAGACGACATGAACCTGGCTTCAGTTTTGTTAGATTTAATTAGCGTATATTAGTAGTCTTTGTTAATTGCTGTGTAGGTTTTTTGTGTTATCACTGTTTCGTAGACTACTTTTGCTAGTACCAGTCACGTGATTGGTTAGGAAGAGTGATTTTTTTGCACCAGTCAAGTGACTGGCTGGGCAGATCGTCTCAGAAGTGACCTATAATGGGTCGACCCTGCTATACCAGGCAGTTTACAGAAAGAATCGTCCATTTGTTGACTCGGAGTTAGAAATTGTAAACAGTGTTACAGTGCAGTAATAAAGTCCATCCAGTCACTTTTTGCCGCGCAATGCTATCCTTAAGTGCGGCCTATGCTGTCATGTGGTGTCCATCTGTCTGGATTTCCATCAATAACGAATAAACAAAAATTAAAAATATCTTTAAAAAAATTTCACCGTCAGGTAGCCACACCATTCTGGTTTTTCTGTAGCAAAGTTATAGCAACATTCCACCGTAGAGCCCCTAACGTCACCGAATGCAGGTGGGTTAGGCAAAAATTGTGATTCTTGGCCAGTCTCTGGCTTCATCGCATGCTGTCAGTGGTGGGACAGTCAGGTGTTATTCACTCAGCTACGGCAGACCGTGGCAAGTTGGTGACACTCATCATTTCTCATCTTCGAGCAGTCATTTTCATGACTATTTTTTCTTCTTCCGTACTGTTAGACACGACGTTTTCGCGGCTTTTGTTTTTTTTGTGACTTGTTACATGTCCTTGCAGTTCTACGACTAAATGCCACATTAATCTTTTCGTTTATAATAATAATAATAATAATAATCATTTGTTCGTGGGAGACAATCACGAAGTGCTTATGACAAGAACGCTGAACGTTACGCCACACACAACAGAACAGCATTCAATTGTATGCAGTGGTAAATCTGAAGCTGAAGTAATAATAAAACACTGAGCTCGAGGTAGGCCTATTGTACTGTTGAAGCTAAGTACTGACATACACAAAGCATCGCGTGGTCTCTCTGCGACAGCAGATTTTATTGTCAGTCATGGTACAGTAGATGTTTATGAAACGTGTGTCATTTGTGCATACATTGAATGTCGCTAGTTACAATGGCAACATTGTATGTGTCATTGTTTAGCGTGCTCAGCATTTGGCGACATGGCCGTTCAGCAGGACCTGACATCTGGTGGTATAAACCCGCTGTCGTACCTCGGCGATTCGTTCGACGCCAGCACCGACCTCTTCACGGCCGAAGACGCTCTGAAGCTCGGACTCGATCCGCTTGAAATTGAAGAGCTGCAGATGCTGGCCGATGCGAGCATTGTGACTGATCCGGCGACGGAGGACTCGTTCCGGTTGGAGCGGCAGTGAGGAAAATGATGGCACTGACCTTACTTGCCGTTGATCATACGCAAAACGTACAGGGTGACCACCAACAAAAATCCCGTGGAAATAATAGTAATAATAATAATAATACGACAACTTATAAGGCGTTGTAACATGTCCATAAAGTCATTACAAGGGCGCCATACAGCATATGCAATTAATGTCACATGATGATGAAGGTTAAATTTCAGGGGAAGTAAAAAATACAGAAACTTGGAAGATATTAGACGTGAAAGTATGTAGTAATTAGAACAGTGTCTAGAATGGATTGTAAATGGGTTACTGACAACAAAAACAACCACAAGTCTCGCTGTTCTTTTGCTCGTTGCATGTTGGTAGCAGGGTATGTCCACATAGTAATACAGATAGTAATACAGTTTATAATAATAATAAAACTAATAATAACAATAAATAGTAATGAAAAATAATAATAATAAATAATAATAATAATTTTTACTCCCTAGGGCGTAAATAATAATAATAATAATAATGCCTCTAGGTACGATGATACTGAGGTTTAAAAACTGCATGTTAGGCTCTTTTGAGAAGTGTCCTAAGTGTATACGAGGCAGATGCCACAGGACATCAATTATCGATAATGCACTTTGGTGACGGCATTTTCTGTTTTCTTTTCAATTTCTGAAATTTAATTATTTGTCTTTAATGGTCACCCTGTAAGCCAGGAGACAATGTCCACCAATGTAGTCTCGTGGCTATATGTAAATGAGTGGCGGCTGGTATCGTCCCATTTGTGCATAGTTTATTTATTATAATTAACTTGTTACTGCTCAGATGAACGTGTCACTGTTAACATGGTACAGCACATGGACGTATAGGATTGTACAGTGCTGGCAGCATTTGTAACGTAGCGATTAGGGCTGTCAAATGCCAGTATTCACTTGGTGCTTCTATCATTTATTGTAGTAACGTCACTGCAGATGATAATAATAAACTGTTTTCGACAAAATGAACATTTCTGATTTATCACCTCTGAATCCATTTCCACTAAAAAATCACCTTTGCTCATCAGTTGCCATCTGACTTTGAAAATACTAAAAATGGTCTAAGTATTGTAGTTAGTTTGTATTTGGTATTTGACAGATGGGTATCCATGCACCTGTTTCCAAAAAAACTGCTGGTAATCAGACCCAGAAGCAAAGTGAATATTCGGTGCAGCCTTAGTAGTGATGATGCATTGTAGCTGTGCATGTGTTGTCGATATCGTTGTTATATCCCAAATAATAGTCGAGTTTGGTGAAATGTTTTTTGTTACAGCTCTCTCATCGTTATTAACACAGAGGAATGTGCGTGTAACTTAAAACTATAAAACCTTCGTTGATATCACGTTTTGCATTTATCGACAAACTCGGGCCTGAGCCTGAGAAGTATGCATGTCATTTGAGAGGTGCTGGTACACCAGACCGGTGCGTGCTGAAATCAGTACCTAAGCTGATGTGAATTTTCTTCACGCAGTTGTCTCAGCACAATGGAAATAGAACTATTTCTGTTGCTGCTGCAACTGTAGTCCCTTGTCTGAACTGTTAGCTATCTTTTCAGGGCTGAGCAAGCAAAACTTGGCCACAGTAGCCAGGTAACTAATCACTGTGTGTGCAGCATTATGTAAGAGTGTGGTAGATTCGGTTTTCCCTGTTGTTGTTGTTTTCCAACATTTAATGTTGGGTCATTATCGCTATGTTCTCCCAGTGTTCATAGCAGACACACTCTTCTCGACAGCATTTTCGTATTTTCCGATTTTTTTGGTTTCCGTCTGTAGTGTGCCGATGTGGCAGGTAATTGATGTCCAGTTGTGCATGACGACTGGATAGCATAACAACTGTACTTGACTTTGCTAACTAGTTTTGATTTCTGCCGTAATGTTTGAATTATCTGAAAATCACACACAGTTGGTCACGTAGAGTTTGGTATGTATTTATAAGCGTTTTTATGACTTAGTTGATGCTGAATGTGCATTGTGCATTAGATGCATGTTACCAGAACAACCCTGGTTTATTGGTGCATTGTGTTCATTTAATAAGACAAGGCAGCATTTAACAGGTGATGTTTTGTTGATATTGTTGGTTGAATGCTGTGTTTGCTGCGTATGTGGTCCTCTTGCGAACTGTTGAGAGATTTTTAGGGTTCCACATGTACGAATTTGGACCCTGGCAAATTACGTGTTCCATCTGGACTGACAATCACAGCTTACCGTTCAGTTTTCAGGTACCTGGTTTATGGAAATAGCATCCAATTGTTAATGTTCGTTTGCTTTATGTAGTAATTAGTTCAATAGTCTTCTAATATAATAATACTAATGCGCATCCCACTGGTTTAGTGACAGTGGCGTAACTGCGGGAGGCAACGGAGGCAGTTGCCCGACTGCCTCCGGGCGCCCCTGGAAAAGGGGCGCCGCGTGCAGACGGCAATTTTTTAAATTTTGTTTAACTACAAAATTTTGTCACGTTTTGTGGCTGCCAATGACACTGCACTCAATACACTTTGCCAAATACTCGCATGCTTTACCGCTAAGAATAATCAGTTAGGCCTATAATCCGCCTACTCCACATTTCCACTATGCCAATATTGCCAGTTTAGTAATGGGCTACCGGCTATGCTATACACATGCAGTTCAGCCGTATTTGGTTCAGCGTCCTGCCAAGTGCCCTCTGCTTCAGTCTGCTGTTGTGTTCAAGTAACGACGTCTGCAGAGTGCCAAACTCTTGGAGGACCACGAACCAGGGGCACGGATTTATGGCTGGATGACACTGACAAAAATTTTGGTCCCGACTTGCCTTTACTGTTTAAACTGCACGAAATTTGGCCAGTTGATTCTTAGGAAAATCATTAAAACTGTTGCCATCAGATGTCCGATTTTAAGGCTAAAATGCATCAAATTTGATTTCGGATTGGGCTTTGCCCCAGACCCTGCTGGGGGAGCTACCAGACCATGCTGGGGGAGCTACCAGACCCTGCTGGGGGAGCTACCAGACCCTGCTGGGGGAGCTACCAGACCCTGCTGGGGGAGCTACCAGACCCTGCTGGGGGAGCTTACAGCACGGCTCACGGTGAATAAAACCATTTTAAAACCACGCCTCGCTGCAGCGACGGGCGGCCAATACATATACGTGGGATTTTCGTGATGTAATAAAATTCCGCATTGCAGCTCTTATATGATATCAGAGAAAGCAATCTGGTTCCGGTATCCGGACTATAATCCAGATCGGGCTCAAAAGTTAATCAGTTCGTCCATGTCCCGATATCTGTCGACACGCAACATTTCATTCAAATCCATGCACGTGTTTTTGAGTAATTTTGCACACAGACAGACAAATGAACATGGACAAAAACATACCTCCTTTGTCGGAGGTAATAATATTATTATTAATATCATAATATTAATCATAATAGTCAATTGGGATGTGTTTGCTTTTATTAATTTGCGACTCCATATGTGTACCATTTATATGATAGATTCAATAATACATCTCTTTACCAAGTGTTTTTGAAATTCTTACACGCTTTCAATGCCCATTGAATAATGCACAGTATACCATTTTTGTATAGTCTGTTATTAGGACCTCACTAATAGTGGTTCTCTTTACTGTAATCATCTAAATGGCATTTCTGCTTACTGTGCTTGAATAAACTGTCTTCTAATGGTGCACAAAGATATGAGCAGTTCTTACAGGTCAGTTGACTGTATCGGGCTTTGATCTTGCTTGATTTAGCTCTCTATCTTCCAAGCGCCTCTGTGTCTTCAGTCTTAATGGTGCTATATACTAAAATTCAGTGCTGAACTAGTTACTCCAAAAAATAACTAGTTACAGTTACTAGTTACTGTTGCAAAAAGTAACTACCCAGCACTGCTAAAAAAAATTTTTTGCTTACATCCTTCTCTTTACCTTTTAGTGAGCTGAGCCTGGTGGGATTGGCCCTTGACGTGGTTGACTAGCCATCATCCTTCAGTGCTATGACACTGTTGGTTGGGTCATGTGACCCGTAAAACCGTCTCCGAAATGACCTATAATGTGTCGAGTGGGACGTTAAACTCTACTATACCTATACCTGAACAAACTGTTGTGTGTTGTAAATACCATTTACAGGATATAGTATTGGAGGTAAAAAGTTGTGTGACATTTACCAAATATGTAAGCCCATGTTACGTTGCATTTTGCATAACAATTATAAGACTTGTAATTCAAACTTTTATACCTTACAAATATAGTCTTGTCATATAGCATTAGTCGGCTAAAACGTGACACCAGTTTCCACCTGTGTTCATAAATTTAAAGTAAATGTACATTGTGCCAAAAACAGCATTATTTGAGTGTTCTGTGGAGACTCAAGTTCATATATTTCCTGTTTGCAGTATGGTACTATCATTGTATGTAGTGATGATTTCTTAGCAGATCAGTGTTAATTGGTTCATAATGACGAACATGTTAGTGCCCAGTAATTCAAAATTGACGAGTTTGTCAGTTTTTCTCAAGTACATTAATATTACTGTAATATTATGCCATATATGTGCAAATGGATGATGTCTTTGTGACAAGATTGACTGTGCTGCATTTGTGCTTCAGATCTTTGAAGGTCGGCTGTTGTCCGGACACAAATCTGTGTATAAGTCATGGCTGCGAATTTGAATGAAACTTGCTACAGTTGCGAGTATTGACCGACTGCTGTTGCATTCACGCTTAGATATGAATATGATGCACTCCGTATTGATGTATTTTATTGTCACCTTCAGCGGTGCTAGAGCATGGTTCAGGTACAGGCGGCATGTCCGTCCCTCACATGCTGGTATTGCGTTAAAATTAACAAACATAGGATAATGCACATCTCGTCATCAGGTAGCCTACAGACTGTAAGCTTTTTGAGACAAATTTCATACCCTGTGTCACAAGGACTCCTAAACCTAACCTTAATTGGCTGGAAAACATTGCGGGCAAGCCCTGTGATGGAAGAACCTTATGTACGCATGCGTCTGATTAATCGATAGCTCTGCTGCATACAGGCAGTGCAATATTTTTAGCAATGATGCACGACGGCGCACTGCCATGACTGCCACTTCTGCAACATTTTGGATGCATCAATGCGAAGTAATTTGACATAGCAGACATTCGACCGGACTATTCGACTATTATATGATGCTGAGCACAACCTGCTGGCGACAGCTGAGTGTCTTGTCAAAAATAGCAACAAAACCTGATGCATGTATTAGGATTTTTCTGAGGTAATGTTTGTGTTATATCTATTTTGTAGCCAAAGCTTAGCATAGTTTTTGGTGGATTTTATTAATTTTAAGTCTTACATTAAATACTAGACTTGTGCCGCATTTTACGTTTGTGATTTATTGTTGTTGTTTTTTGTTCGTAGAGTTTTTGTTTTTTTGAGTGGTCTGTGTATGATGTGGATGGACTGGCTCTAATGATGTGTATTATGACTAACCAGGTTGCTTTTTCATCACTGTAAATATTAAGTGTCAAATCCAGCATTTTTGGTGACATCACTTTTATTGTTATTTCGTACCTGAAATTGATATTAGATTCATTGGAAATGAAAGTCTTTTAGTAAAAGCATGCCTATCAACATCAGTGTGGTTATTTTCGTCAAATAATGCTTTTGCATCTTATCTTGATTGACAACTGTTGTAAACATATGACACGAATCTGTATGCAAAAAGTCTAACACGCACGCAGCTAGTTAAATGATTATTTTCCACATTTACTTGGATTCCCGGGTAGTCCCTCAAAACTCTCGAAGGAAAACTGGAGATTGCTAAAGCATTATTTTCTAGACATTGGATGTCGTTTTGGACGCCAGACCAGTGATGTCAAAACAGGGCTAAATCACAGAATTGTTCTAAGGTTGCTGAGGCAATATAGCATACATCTCAGTAGTTCTATTGTCTAGTAATATGACTGAACTGTGTTTCTTCCTATATCCTTTGTTTTTTTAGTATTTTCCGCCTTGTTTTCCTGCTCTCCGACTGACAACATCTGAGCTATGGAGATTGTCTGGAAGTCAAGAGGGAAGATCATCAACTGTTCTGTGCTGTTTTGCATACCACAGCTGTGCACTGCGCATTAGCGGCGTTATTGTTGCGATGATGAGCTATATGAATGGACGTTTACATTACCACTGTGATAAGTACACACAAGTGAGCCGTTGTTGCAGATAACTCTTGGTTCAGTTTTAGGTTTAATTTTGCGTTTATTTGCTGTAGGGTTAGTTTTTTTTGTTCTGTGTTTCTTTTAAGTATTTTATCTCGGTTCAGTTCGGTTGTCATTACCAGTGCATGGAAAGACTCGTCACTCGTCCCCAGAACAACGTGTTATGTGTCGAATGGAGCGTTGAACGTTGAACGTACTCACTCGTGCGTTGTTTGTAGAACTTAATAATGTTTACAGTGTTCAAATTAGCTGGTTTGGCGGTTATTTTGTTTGCCAATGTATGACGTGGTGATATAAATCATGTTTTGTTTTGTAATTTGTGTAATCTGCATATTATACATCATATACAATCGTCGCCAGGATAGATGTGTCACTCCCAGCATTAATATCCAGTGTCAAATTGTTAGTTCACAACAGAAATTATAACTTGCTGTAGACATTTTTAGATTTTATTGATCGACTGTAGTAGGCAGATTCACGTTTTTAGTGGTATTTTCTATCCTATTACTCTGTGTGTGTGTGTGTGTGGTCTTGTGACCCAAGACTTCCATTTATTGTGGATTAACAGGATTTGTTCTTTTTTGGTTTTTGAGTTTTTTGTTACGCCAGTGAACGACGGCATAATATGTACCGTAAAACTTCTAATACAAGCCAGGTCTCGAATAGAAGCCGTATCTCCAATACAAGCCGGGGTTTTAGGTCGCTTGTTTTAATAGAAGCCAAGTCTCTAATACAAGCCGGGTCTTCAATACAAGCCGGGTCACGCCTTGGTGCCACCTGGTGACACCCTATGATGCCGTTAGTGACGTCATTATAGCCTAGCTAGTGCGACTGCGATCATATCTGCAGCAGCTCATAAAAGGAAGTCATACACGATCAAGTTGAAGTTGGCAATGTTTTAATAGAAGCCGGGTCTCTAATACAAGCCGGGGGGGGGGGTCTAGGGCATTTGTTTTAATAGAAGC
>Ga0209149_1001250_pt1 | contig 12542 bp, 11 predicted proteins | sample WorMetTyACAVOLI2_FD_187423 | JGI IMG/M metagenome (GOLD analysis project Ga0209149, IMG submission 187423) | Marine gutless worms symbiont microbial communities from Max Planck institute for Marine Microbiology, Germany - Olavius algarvensis... ... | reverse complement strand
TGAGTATAGTAATTAAATGCAGGTAGGGTCGGCGGTTGCATGACTTGGCTCCGTGCAATTGAGGCAGCCCACTGATTTTTGGCCTCGTGACTGCATGGAGAAAGACCACTACTTGAGATGAATGGCGACATATTGTGGACACAGCAATACTACAGTAGGAGTATGCTGTGAAAGAAAGAAAGAAGGGCTGCACAGCATTTCAGCCATCGTGACCGTACATCTTTTTGTTCTGTTTTTGCTACATAGAGAAATTGTTCTTTATGGTATATATAGTGATACAGATGGTACGAGGTAGGTGTGACTGTCTGTGTCATTTTTAAAATAGTAATGATTGATGACATTACTTTGAGTTACTATTAATCCTGTTCGTGGACGTTGGCCTGTTTATGGCTTCAACAGGCCAGACTGGTGGGTGGATTTCAGCATAGTGATTTCATCATTCCCATTCATTCATCCATCTGCCAATTTGTCTGTTATGAAACTTGTAAACGCGATATTTTGGAAACGAAATAACGAATGAACCGATTTTGTTACCGGTTGACAGAAGTGGTTTGTGAGGCAAACCTTTGGGGTACAGGAGGCCAAAGTTCAATATATGCCGCAAAAGCCCATTCAGCAAATGTGTCGAGAGCTGTCCAACGAATCTTGACCAGACCTGGCAGGCACATATTATCGTGAATGCTTAAACTGTCACAGCAACTAGGAAGGATGTAAAAGATCAAGGTCACCAGATGTGAAAATCAAGCTGTTGGAGTCATTCCTTAATTTTCTGCTGGTACAAAATTTGCACTTCTTACCGTGCTATCTCAAGAACAGTTTAACTGATTTCAATCTTGTTGGGCATACACGTGTCAGTATATGCAGATTAAGTGACTACATTTCAGGTTCAAAGAGTCAAAGATTAAGGTCACACGAGGCCAAATATAGATTTTGGAAACCTGGCGGAGGAGTCATTCTCGACCCCTTGGGTCAAGTAGGTTTTGACCCCCTTGGGTCAAGTAGGTACCTACTTTCGACCCCCTTTTGTCAAGTAGGTTTTCTAGTTTAGTTGAAAAGAATGATAGCGGGTTGGCGGTTTGGCTTAGTGGTAACGTGTTGGCCTCGATCAATGTAGTTGCGCTACGTCAGACCCGGTTAGTACCAGGATGGGTGATCGTCTGTGAACGGCTAAACCGTCGGGTAATTCCAGCTCAACTCAACCAATGCTTCCCACTTGACCATCTCAGAAATTGCTCAAAATTTTTCTATATGTTGACTGATACGTTAGATGGAAAAATCCAAAATTTCTATGCAAAATTCCTTATACTTTCCAAAATATTGAATTTTCCGCGACCCTACCCCTCGACACTGTTTCGCGAGAATGTGATATCTCCCATGTTTGAGACTTAATGTCTCTTGAATGGCAAGACATAGAGGGCTGAAATTTTTATCAGTGATACAGTTAGTTGTATAGATCACAAAAATGCAATTATCATCATTGTGTGTCATATATTGTCTGCTGTATAAATTTTCAAAAGTGCACCAGAACTCGTTCGGAACCGAAATCGAGCTGTATTCAATGAACTATATCTCCAGATCTAGTAGGCTATCTGTTTCCTTTTTTTTGGTCTCTGTATTGTCAATATGGCGGACCTTAAGGAGGCAAAATTTGACCTTATTATCTTCCATAATGTGCCATCTATAGCGTGACAAAAATTGTTAAGTCCGGTAATGGTGGTCACTTTGAGGTCACATTGCAAAAAAACCTCTTACATTTATTTCATTTTTATTGCATTTTCTGATAGAGCATAGCTCAATTGATAAGTATGCCAAAAATCCTGATGGCCTTTTTTGTTTTAAGCAGTTTGCAGAATTTTAAAAATGGTCGTTATTCAGTCTCGCGAATTGAAATCGCATACTGCATTTGACTGTAAATATCGTCTATATATGTATATCGCATTTGATATTTATTCAAAGTTATTTCTCTCAAAAACTAGTTCAAACATAAATTCTAAGTTACTGACTGAGTTCCTCACCATAGGAACATCCTGTTTTACAGCAAATATTGATAGATCTTGGGATTGTCTGAGTCAAAGTTTGTTCAGTCTATGATAAGTTGTCCGCAAATCCCACAGCATTGAATGACATCAGTTGTGTATCAGTCTTATATATTTTTAAAGTTCTGTTCTGCATATGATGAAAACTTGGCTTTCACGATCTTCAGCATCGAGTCGTCCAACTGATATTGACGTGCACCACTACCAAATGTTTGCGGTGCTGGCACGATGCAGATAACATGTTGGAAAGGGATCCAACAAATATCGTCATGTCGTGGCCATGTTAGGCGATAGCTGCCACTCCTCTGTGTACTTGTCATAAATTTCACTTGAATATCTTCAGCTGCATCAGAGCGATCTATGATCACACCTATATACCACGTCTGATCATAAACAGCTGCAATGTACTGGCCAGGTTGATATGCCGCTGGATCAAGATGTGTTTCATCACTTCCTACTTCTTCCGGCTCGCTGTGATAACTGTCTGTGACAACAGCAGTGGTTCCAAATGTATCTGATGATATCCTGCGCATCACAATAATGCTTTTGGACAGTGGCACAAATGCGTGGTGGCTCCGTGTTCCGGAAACCGTCTTTGCTGAGCTGTAGCGGTCTTCCAAACCAAAGTCATTTATGTGCTGATCAACTGATTCTTTGGTTACCCAGAAGAACTGGATGCCTTTGATGTTGTCATTGCCAAATTGGTACAGGTCGTGTGGTGTCAAAATCTGATTATCTGTTGTGGCCTGCAAGCTGGCACGTGCAGCCAGACGCTTAACTGTGCCACCGATACCATCGCATGGACTCTTGCCGTGCGATGTGGCAAAGAAATGCCATTCTGCATCGTAACCGAAGTCAGCCATATGATGAGTGAGGTTAACAAAGTTTTTATAGTTTTTATATTGTCCAGCACATCCGTCTGAGAAATAAACAACTTTAGTGACAGCAGGAAGTTCCTTCTTCAGATGATCCAGAATAGCTTTCTGAAATGCATGCACTGTAGATGTCGCATGAGTCATACAGTCACTTATCACGCACACACTGATGCTCTTCAGATCATTATCATTGTCACAATAGTACACAACAAATGGATGAAGAGTGGCCTGCGAGTTGTCCCAGTGCTGTCCTTGAACAGCGTCTTGAATGATAAATGAATAATTCTCTGCGAAGTCGCCAAGTATGATGCACTGGTTGGACTCGAGGTTTCCTTTCAGTTGACTGACGTATGAAGTTTGTGCTTGACTGATGTAGTGATGAGTAGCCAAAGCATCCAGCTGGAAAACTAGTTTTGAAACGAACGAGGGCAGTGGTTCCTGTAATGTGTCGAGAGTAGTACGGTCAGTATGTCGCCACTGCTTGAAAACAACTATATCATCTTCTTCAAAGCCGTTGCTGCTAAACAACTCCGTGATGTATTGTGACAGACTTTCAGTTCCTGGACAACTATCACATCGATGAAGCATGCAAAAACGAGAAGTGATATCACATACAAGTTTTCCAAGGAAGTGTCTGTAATCTTCATTTGATGGTATGGATGCCAACATCAACTTTACATTCTGATGTGATTCACATACACACACTGAATGTGTTCCAGAAGAGGCAACCGTGATGCACCAAGGTGGGCGTAATCCACAAAAGGTTGAAAAACCAATTTTCAGTGTTGGATTGCGCTTCAGGAATTCCAAGTATAATTCCTTCACATTGCAAAGCAACAGATGCTTTTGCATCAGTGTTCTCTTGCCTTCGAGTTTTACACTCACACAGTCTTTCTTCCCAGGACAACAGCGTGAAAACTCATCATCACAGTAAAAATTCACAACCTGTTGTTTCACAACCTCGGATAACGGCTTTCCACACTTTGGTGTTGGTTCTGCCAATACACCATTTTCACATTTCAGCTTCCTGGCTCTTTTTACCATGTGTTTTGATGTCTTGAATTCAAAAATGATGCGGACCACGTGCACTGTACCACGTACTACGTACCCTGAACAGGGTAACAGCTACAGAAACGTAATAAAAATGCAAATATAAATGTAAAAAAACTGTGGTTTATACACGAGTTAACGGCGCATGACACATCTAAAACTGCAAAAATTACAAAAAAGGTGATATTACTCAACAGCACATTGACACTTAGGCGATGTGCTGGTGGGTAATCACCTTTTTTGTAATTTTTGCAGTTTTAGATGTGTCATGCGCCGTTAACTCGTGTATAAACCACAGTTTTTTTACATTTATCTATAATAACCCCGTGACCTTGAAATCTGCGTTAGGCAACATTTCATCTGCTTTTCGTAGTGCAGATGGCGTGTTAATAATTATTTAGTTGTACAACAGTGTACATTGACAACAGACCATAGCAGCGACCGGACTAAACCATTTGCGCTTGGTCGCAAGGGTGACTAGGCTACGACCGGGTGTAGCTAAGACGTCATTTTGCATACCGGCTTAGTGAGATAGTCCGTCGTAAGTCGATTTTAGTCTGAGACTAGCGCTTACAACCGCGTCATGCATACGGCCCCTGATGGTTAAAGCAATGCACGTATGGAATTTGCTTTCCAAGACGCTCCTGCACTTTCTTCTGTACTCCACCATTCTTCCCCGCCATGACTGATGCCCCATCATAACACTGAGATAGTAAGTTCATTGGGTTCAAACCAGATCGTGTCTATATTGTGTCGAGTGGGACGTTAAACCCTACTATACCATACCTATCAAACCAGATCGTTCCAAGCTTTCCAAGATTACAGTCGTTAAGACGTCCGCATCAGGCTTTATCGATGTCGACATGTCAATCAGAACTGCATGCACTTTTTCTTGCTTTACAAACCTCACATCCACAGAAATGTTCTCCCTGTTTGTAGGATCCCAAGTACCATCTGCCTTAACAGTAAAGTACGGACTATCGGACCCATTCACATCGGAAACAACGTCTTTCAGAACGACTTACTTCAGAATACTGATAATCACGTTTTGGACCATAGCAGAGTGTAGCGTCCATTTTTAGGAATAGTGTTGAAGATTTCCTTGAGTTTAACATCTTTACTGAGAGTGTGACGCAGAAATTGTCTGGATGGTTCGTCTTGGTTGTCGGCGTCCAGTGTTTCGATGCTACTGTGCCCATCTCTGAGAGGAGGTTCAATTATACGCAGAAACTGGATAACTTCAACAATTGAAGTTATGTAGTATCGGTTCTTTTCCAGCTGCCTTTCATTCACCAGTGTAGATATCTCCTGCTTTGTGCTGGCTCTTATCCTTTTCTTTCCACGCTGTCAGTGCTTGGATGTGTACACTGGATGCAGCATGTTTGCTGAAGCCTTTGTTCTTTTCCAGTGCATGCTGCCAGTTGGAGAATCCTGTAATAGTGAAGTATGGATCACTTCTGTTGGAGGAATGCCTGCAACAGTAACAGAATGCCGCCTCCAAGGATACTGAAAATTCAAGCCACGGTCTGCCACTGTACCACGTCGACTGGAAATCATGCTGCTTGACGCCGTACTTCTTTGCAGCATACTTCTGCAGCTTTGGCTGTACAAGTTTTCCACGAAGTTGTCCTAAGTCAGCACAGGCAGCCGTAGGGCTGTCACTGTTGCTGCAACTCGCAGGCTTTGCTTGCGCGTGGGCGACGTATTTTTACCGTGCGATGCGATGCATAAGCGCGGTCTTTGCTGTCATGCAGTGTCTGTCTGTCACGTTTGTGGATCACGTCAAAACGAATAAACATATCTTCGAAATTTGCCCGCCATAGATTCATCCACTGACAAACACTGACTTGGGGTGTACATCTGTCGAAAAGAAACGTTCAGCATATTCACATTGTTCCTTAGCTTACGCAGTTTATCACCAACAACATCAGCAGTGTTATCAGCACAGTGCAAATAACATTTGAATGTTTGAATCGTGTGCCTGACATAACTGACGCAAACCATGGATGCTATAATATGGGGTCAGTAGCCCAATAGTCATCTATCTCAGGCAACCTAACTACTCCCATAGCAGTTACTAAGCCAATAAACTCAGTCATCTCTTCAACAGTAACATCAGCTCACTCCATAGATGACGGTTTGTCAACAATTCTCTGCGAATAGTACAAATTGGTTTGGACAACCAACGACTTCCAAACAACCGGAATCGAAAGCTTTCGTAACATCCACAGAGTGAATACGTTTAGCGGCGGCTGCCATGTCCATTTAAATACCTGGATATAACAAACGCCAGAAAAATGACACAACTTTCTTTAAATTAAAACTAACAAGACGTCAAAAGTAATTTGACAAAAAGCGCCTCACGGGGGGCCCTGAAGGAATTATTATCTCACTCCAGGGGGTCGAAAGTTGTACCGTTGAATTCCTGGGGTAGGGTTTCCTATTAGTGTTCCATAGTAACTATACGCCTAGGATGCACCGTTTGGCCACAGTGCATGCGCGTGACAACCAACGACCAACCAACCAACGACGTCACGACACAGCCTATCTCAATAAGCGCCTCTTTTACTAACGTAAAGTGAGGCGCTTAATAATACAAATATTTTCACGACACGCCAATTCAGATTCGTCCTTCACCTTCAAGCCGGAAGCTAAAAATAGCAACAAATTTGTGCAAATAAATTAGAGATGTGCGGTTTTTAAAATGCGGTGAATTTTGACTGCATTGGCTCTCAAAGAGTTAAGGCCTAAATAATCTTAAATAATTTTGTCTTAAATAATAACGACTTGTTATGTAAACTGACACAGCATCATCGAATTAAAGTTCTGATTACATGTAGTTATGTATACAACGCCACCATCGGTTCAAAGAATATTTCCGAACCGACTGTAAACAAAACACTGGACACTCAGTCAGTAGTGATGAGACTTCATCGGTATTAATTACACGTCGGAGTTTCACGCATTTAATACTGTACGTATTTGATATTTGCATGATATTCGCACAATGCGCTGTGTAAGCAACATTAAAAAATTTGCGGATGCACCCGTTGCGCCTGTCCCTAGATTTGCTACTGAATGTGACTGCAGTGATGTGTGGCGACGATAACCGCATACATGAACTCATACTCATCTACTGTGTAGATATTCTGTTGCTTACGAACCTCAGACTCAAAGTCTCACTCACTGTCCATATACGAATTTGCAGCTCGGAAATTTTTGTTCATTCCATGTGAATCTTCCTGTTTTTATCAGATAATGCCATAGAGACAGCATGTAAACATTTTCATTTTGCCCACTGCATGAGTCTGACCAGGCAACCACGAGAGATGTTGGCAACACAGCAGCGCACTGCCCACCTCATTGCAGCCTCGCATAGCTTCGTTCTCAGTCCATATTTGGAAGAATGGACGTTCTTTAGATCCGCCAATATAGTGTATACCTAGATTGTACAACCAAATTTGGCGCAGATAGAAAGCTGTACTTGTACTGAGCTTAGGCAGCAGTAAAGTTGTTTGTAAGTCAAATGTTATACAGTGAAAGTTGCCATTTTCCTGTCTTCAGCCATGCACTTATATATTCTGTTCAGCCAGTTGCTTGTGATTCTCGTTGGCAGTCCCGCTGTCACACTCTGAGCATGTGTCTGACCTCGGTGACCTGAAGCCAAGGTTAAAAACTGGTATTGAAAATATGATACGTGTTAGCTGACAGCTAAAACATTCTGGTTGGTCTAACTACAGCTCGAGCTTACCTCGGCTAATTCGGTCCATACAGCTGTGAGCAATAAACCGATAACTCTACTTACCGCATTGAGGCCCAGATACTTACCAATGCAATAAGTGGCTAAAAGACGATAATTCGATTTGCTACTTTATTCCATTAACAAGGTTAGGAGTTATGTTTTGCTAAAAACAGTTACAGTTTAGGTTTGTCCAACAGCTGCCAGCTTCTCACAGATGATAGATACTGATACGCTGATTACAATGAGCGTGTTTCCGGCAAGACTCAGATAACTCAAGTTACCAGGTTATTGTTCTGAGCCCTTCAATTGCCTGTGCACTCTAAAGGGTTAAGGTAAGAAAACATTGTAACACCTGTGTCTCCATGCATTTCTAGTTCCTCACCACTATCTTCCATGAAGATTAGATTATTTCATTTTCTAACAGAAATAACAATAAATAAATTAATTAATCACAATCAATTTTTTTGGGCCACAACGTATAAACAAATTGCAGCGTACACAGAGACTGTGTTGTACAGTAATTATATATTTTCCTACATTTTATTTGTGATTTCTGCTCCATGTTCCATGTTGACTCTACGGTAGACACAGCGTGTTGCTTGTAACGCACTACATGCTTAACGGCCGAACAGCTACTGTGACATTCAAAATGCATTCCCACGCCTCGTCAATGCTGATCCTCGTAGTCGGGTGCAGATAATCACAATTAATTGCAGACTACTGTAATTATAGCGTCGTGTTTGCAGTTGCCTGCTGGTACTTTCAACAACAAAAAAACGTTTCGTACGTCCTTACGTGAATTACGTTGGCCTACATAAAATTTCATATTATGCTTGTGATAATCACGATCTAACGACGATATTTTGTTAAAAACGAGGCATTAGTAGAAAAGTCAAAATGTTAGCGGTCTATGCCATCGTCAATATGTTTGTCTGTCTGTCTGCCTGTCCATCTGTCACACTCGTGGACTGTGTAGAAATGGCTAAATGTATCGTCAAACAGTTGATGCACACTCATAGTACCTGGCAACAATGGCACATCCTAACGTGCAGGTGCATTGATTATCTCATCAGCCTCTTTAACAGCCTGTGCATCTACATAAAACAAGTGAATTGAAGTGGCCGGTGAGACGTGATTATACACGTCCAATGGAGTAGGAAAGTCTATCCCTTGCTTAACTAACCGATCTGCTGTTAATTTAACTATAGCACCAACACCGTCTGCTGCCCCCTTACCATAGGACGGCTCAAAAAAATCCATGTGCCCAATTCAGCAGTGGCGGATCCAGAAATCGTTGGTGGGGGATGTGGTCGAGCCACGAGCCGAGGGGGTGGGATTTGGAGAGGGGATATCCCTCCCTCATGCTCCCATGCGTCGACCGAACCACTGTCAGTATCATCGTACTCGGCACCTCGCCACTCGTTTAGCATGTCGCAAATGTACTGAACTGATTGTATCGCTTCAAACAAATCTTGGTTCACCTTCTGCAAAGAGTGCGACAACATGGCGGTCAGCGCCATACTTTCTGCGCGCAGCACAGTGCTACGATAAACGTGCAGTCGGTCATCGCTTGGATGAGGCTGTTGGCTTTATCAGCGGTCTTTCTGTCGCGCGATTCCGCTGCAGTGGTCTGCCACGCATCAAGTGTACTGTCGTACTGTTGTAAAAACACCAGTAGGGCATCATGACGCTCGATGAACTGCCGACTCCCATGGGGGGTAGCAATCACCGGATGTTGACCAGTAGTCAGCTATTTTCTTTTTTACGACAATTCCCATTGTAATCGGTAAATTGAGAAAATGTTTATTTTAACTTTATTTGTAGCAACCCAGCTATTCTTCCTGCTCCCGCATTTTAGTTCTCCTATGTTAAGCTCTTGTTCTGCATATTTATTTGTTTCATTCACCAGGAGATCAATTATTTCTTTGGTGATAAAATGCTGGAAAAATTTAAGTGGACAAGATTCTGTACTTAGTGATCCAGGTGGTAATGTCAAGCCTGGTGTACCTCAGCTGACAAATCTGAATGTCACAGAATAAGTAAACAGAGTCACAGAAACAGGTGTCGAGCTACAAATTACGTCTACAACATGCGGTTATAGCCTAGTAAGTTACAAAACAGGCGTTGTTGACATTGTTGACGGTCAATGACAAGTTATAGGTACACAAATACATTGAATTTTCACGATGTAATGTTGATGTTGTGTGTTTTAGCTGCCACAACTTTACTCATTGTGTAGGAGCTGTCGATGGAAAGCATGTTGTGATAGTCAAACCGGAGAAAAGTGGGTCAACATTACCAACATACTTTTAGTGTCGTTTTAATGGCAATAGTGGATGCAAAGTACAAGTTTCGCTGTGTCAGTGTTGGTGCACTGGGTAGGATTAGTGATGCCGGAGTTTTTAACAACTGTTCAGTTACAAAAGCTCTGTACTTAGTGATCCAGGTGGTAATGTCAAGCCTGACCCGGAACCTGTACCTCATAGTGATCTGATAGTACCATACATGATACTAGTATTTCCCTTAAACAGTTACATTGTGAAACCATACTCCTGTCGTGGAATAAACCAGACTGAATGCTTGTTTAATTACCGCTTGTCGCGTGCAAGAAGAGTTGTCGAAAATGCGTTCGGTATTTTGTCCATTGAATTTAGGTTACTCAGGGCACCTATTGCTTTACAGACTGCATCAGTGCACTGCATTGTATTAGCAGCCATTGTCTGCATAACTTCTTGTGTGATGACAGACTGTGACACACAGTACAGATGACAGTGTAGATGTGGAAAGCAGCAGGTTCCATGAAGGAGGCTGGCATATAAATCTTCGACAAGACGTTTTGTGTAATTGGAGACGACATAGTGGACGAGTAGCTATTGATGCAATGCAGTTGCGTGAACAGTTGGCTGAATACTTCAGCAATGAGGGTTCTGTCGATTGGCAACGGCGATTTATATAGTCAGCATGTATTAGCAGGCCTAGTAATTTTGTCATGTCACTACTGAAAACTGATGCAATAAATGTACATTGCTTTCCAAGTCTGAAGCGTCTTTGCTTATATCTAGGTGTGTACGTCTCCTCTGTGGCTTCAAGTTTTAACACCTCAACTAGAAACGCCAGTTCGGCCGCATATTTGTAAGGTTTGGGTTGCTTACTAGTCTTTCTGCCGGAACCACTTGGCGGTAGTTCATGCCATTTTTTCAGCTGGATTTGACTTTTCCGAAACTGAGTCCTCATGTCTCCAAACCTGGATCTCAGTACTGCTGCAACAAAAAGTAATGTACAAACCGTACAGTACATAGTAGGCATAGCTCTTGTCATTGTCAGTGCATACCACAAATGAAGTTAATTGGTTCGGTAATCTTGGAGTTTAGGTGACTAAAGTAGTACATGCATTGAGTTTGGTAGACTAAGCTGGCTACCCATCAGCTTTACTACACATAAAATACACACTATCGTATAGTATCGTATCGTAAGTGTTACCGGCTAGTGGGGCTGCTGCTTTACTGACACTGATTTGGTTGTTGCTCTTGGCACTGAAGTGGCTTTGCTGTGGATTACTGGTGAACGGTTTGTCGGTGTCTTGTGATGGTGCAAACTTACGGCTGTCAAACATTCTGTATTATATGGCTAGATTCCAGTGCATCGGAAACCAGTCGTTGATTTTTTTTCAGTCTTGCTACTGTATTATAAACCTCACCAAACAGTTCAGCAATCTCATATAAGGATGTGTGCTTTCCAGGATTTGTCAGCATCTAGCGATCAGCAGCATCACTGTCGCAGTCTGTTAGTGGTTTGTAGAAGACAATGTGACGATGAGTTGTCTGTGGTGATATGGTGAGAATAGGCTATCTGTACCATGTCAACGTGACACATCAAGTGACTTGTGACTAGTATTCACGTCCATTGTAATGAGATGCCTGTCCTGCTGTGCTGCTGTGACAGCTTTGTATCTTCACTTCACAAATAACTCATCGTTAGTGGAACTGGCCGCCCCAATACAACCTGTCAGTGCTCCCATTCGTTAGTGCTGTAGCCACGTTCTTTCTGGCGAAGATGATCATTGGTGGTACCACCAGCAAGCAGACATGCAGCACAGCCGTAACTGTCTTGCTGTTTTTACCTGATGTCATCTTTCCCACCTGTTTGGACCCCTTTTTTGCCAGCATCTTTCATGGATGATGTCCACTTTCATCACAATTCCATATTCTAGCATGCTGCGAGGCGATGCTTTTCTATAAGTCAGTGGAGATGATTATGTTATTATTACTATTTCTGAACAAATGAGATGAGATAAGCTTGTGGCTTGTTAACACCCACAGCTCTACCAAGACTTGTAGCTTCCGGCTTTCTAATGGATATTTCTGCATGCCTCTTCAGAAAGCCACTCAGTCAATCCTGTCCTGCCATTTTGTCACTGGCATTAAATGGATGTATCAGACGCTGCAAAGTCAGAGGCAAGTTTTCTTACATCAGTGAGGGTCATTCTGTAATAGCTTTCCTGCATCTTGATGCAGGGGCGAGGCTAGGGTATCGCGTTTGGGGGGGCTTGAGCCCTGGGCATGCCGAATGGAGGTCTGGGGGCAGAGCCCTCAGTGGGGTCCAGGGGCAGAGCCCCTGGTCAGAGGTTCAGGTGGCAAAGACCCCCCCCCCTGAAGCTGAAAACATTTTAATTTTTTAAGGCCCCCAGAAGTCACATTTCAGGGGATCAAAATGTTTTTCTACTGCAATTTCAGTACAAAAAACTTTGCTACTATGGGGCCGTCCACATATTATATAACAAAAAATGCCATTTTTTTCAACACCCCCTTCCCCATGTAACGTTATATAACAGTTGTGCCA
>Ga0209149_1001249_pt1 | contig 12543 bp, 6 predicted proteins | sample WorMetTyACAVOLI2_FD_187423 | JGI IMG/M metagenome (GOLD analysis project Ga0209149, IMG submission 187423) | Marine gutless worms symbiont microbial communities from Max Planck institute for Marine Microbiology, Germany - Olavius algarvensis... ... | reverse complement strand
CTTCACGACATGAAAGTAACATCCCTTCGCTACCTGGACGCCAAGTTTCATCATCCTAGTCTGGGGGCATCACCCCCTAATAGGGGCAACCGTATTTCCTGCGTCCAGAACTGTCGTAAAATGGAGAACCGTAACTCCGTAAATAATTCAAGCATAGGTATATTCTATGTTCTAAAAATAGCAACGAACGGTTGGCTGTCCCAGCAGTAGCTGGGCTTCTTGTCTAAACTTATGGTAGATTTGAACAAAAATAAAATATATGCCGACTGCATATTTAGACAAATACCACATTATTGTAGGTAGTTATTATATGCAACGAAAAACATACATAGCTTCAGCACTAGGTCATCATACAGAGAACAGTCTTTTCAGAGCACTGGAGAGTGCACACGAAGAACACAAGTGGTAAGTTAACGAACATCATTAACATACTGTCAAGATTATAGCTGTGAATACCAGCCAGTAGTATGAACCTGCAGTATGCATGTGTCATGCTGCAACAGTTTCACAATGCTCAATACAACATGCAGCAGTGTCATATGCAGTTACATCTCTGGAGTTCCACAGCTCCACTGACGCTGTTTTTACGTCCTTTCTGTTAAACTCTAACCAGCTGCTGCACGATTACCATACTACCTGCTGCACACACACACAATAACACAGTCCATCCAAACTCTACTCACATGCACCCTTTCAAATACACACCGTTTGTATGTATGGCAGTGCAATTGTGAAATGAACTGGCATTCATATTCTGAGTAAATGTAACCAATGAATCGCTAGAGCATAACATTACTGATGTATCGCATTGAAGCAAATGACTAATGTATGCAATGTCACACTACTGAAAATATCGAAACAAAAATTTTATAAACAGGCTCAATTGACCTGGGCCCCTGGTTCTGAACCAAGGTGGTTTACCAGTATTAACTACATCGATCGAGAGTAATGCATTACCACTACGCCAAACTGACGCTGTAAAGATAAGTAGCTCTGCTGTTGCAAAGAGGCCATGCGATGCTTCGTGTCTGTCAGTAGTTAGCTTCAATAGTACAAAACGTCGAGTAGTCTTTTATTGTTAGTTATGTAGGCTGTTATGTGCACTGTTCTGTTGTCTTTGGCATAGCATTGAGGCTTCTTGTCATAACCATTTCGTCATCTGCTCGCGCAATCAACACCGCCGCTTACTACCAGCGATGTGTCACAACCATGTGGCCGTGGTCCACCGGCGACTGTTTTGACAACACCTGCCTGCTGTAGCGTTAACAGCAGGCAGTCAAGCCAGATATAGGCTCCAAATCGCGATTTATGCCTACACCACCTGCATTTGATGCCCCCATTAGGGGGTTTGGGTTCCCGTCAGAGTATTGCTATGCCGTTTAGCATGGAAAAACTAGACGGACACACAGACATACACCACATGACGACACAGGCTGCGCTTGCACAGCGGCAAAAAGTAAGCAAAGAATGCAGAAAACCAAAAACTATGTAATCCAGTATGGTATTAGCTATGTAGCAAAAACTGCAATTGGCCACACAGTTTGTTAATCAACTTGCACTATGCCCCTTTGGTCACACTCACTTGTAAGTCAGGAGACATCATGTGATTTTAGCAACATACACATGACCTGCTTTTGACCAAAGAGATACACACTTTTTACTACTGACATTATAAGTTTACTTACCGGAGACATGTTCAAATATGTGACACATTCTACTCATTCCGTGCTGGAATTATTCTGTCCAGCATTCAGCATTTGAGATGAAATATCAGGATCACAGGCCTACAGACAATGGCAAATCACAGTCAACAGCTGTAATTTACCATGCCATGAAACTGCTGTGAGCTTAGTGCATGGGCCATATTGTCACTACAACTATTAAGCTGCCACTCGCGTCGCGATAGCGAGAGCGGCTTAGTGCAACGGCGCTGTCCATCTGTTCGTTTGTCTGTCTGTTAGTCTGTCTGTCACCAAAATGCAAAAAAACGCGATTTTAACAAAAACAATTTAGAGCTATGGTGTCTATTGACGACCTATAGGAAGTTATGTAATTGGCCTTTTCAAAGAACCCATTATTGGATCCCTAAAATCCAAGACGGCTGAGATCCGCCATCTTGAAAATAGACATGATGTCATTTTTTCTGCCGAGGGTGGTCCGATTTGGATAAAATTTCGGAAATTGGTGCAGAATGACGTCGACTGCGGTGATGTGGTTGAAATCGAAACCAGATGTAGAATTCCAAATTCAATGGCATGTCATCCCAGAGCCACCTGACATATTGCAGGGTGCTGCCACCTGCCAAATTCAATGTCATGATTCCAGAGCTACATGTCACATTGTAGGGTGCTGCCACTGGGTGAATTCAATGGCATGTCATCCCAGAGCCACGTATCACATTGCAGGGTGCTGCCACTTGGTGAATTCACTGTCACGATTCCAGAGCCACATACCACATTCCAGGATGCAGTCACCCGGCGAAATCAATGTCATGATCGTGCCACATTGCGGTGTAAGAATTCCAACCGCCATATTGAAAATCGTTTTCGCTATATTTTATTTTTTGTTTTTAATGTAGTAGTTTAGACTTTGACGAGCTGTGGTTTTCGTATCGTCTCCGATACGCTTAAATAAACAAGCAATGCCAACAACAGAAATGGTGACTCAATACAGGGTGACCACTCTCCAGACAATTCCATGACATTCACCTGATGGTTCACAGCACTCCTGCCCACGTTAAGTGTTACTTATATCATGCCTGTACTAGTGTTATTGTCAGTGGTGTGGCATGATCCAAAACCAAAATGAAATGCACAAGTTCAGCAAAGTCAAGAATGGATGCAAATATACAGCTAACAATAAAACAGTTTTAGGCCACTTTTCCCTGACAAGATTTTTTTCCTGACACTTCCCTGACTTTTAGTGACATTTCCCTGACAGCCGTCAAATTCCCTACATTTCCGGATTTTCGAGACAAGTGGGCACCTTGTTACTACAGACAATGGTATACGTAAATGCACAAAAGAGAAGCAAAAGTTAACAACATAGCATAGAAACATCCACTTGCTTTTATGCAAATCTTCACAGCAACATTGAGAGGGTTGACTGAATTGAACAACAAAAACCAGCAAATACAATGGCTGAAAAGACTACACCTTTTAACAAATCACCTATACTATAAGCTCTGCTGGCTGCAAGCAGTAGTGGAGCTAAAAAAAACACAAATGAATGCAATGTTTGTAAATTAGCACTAACTCTGTCAGCTGCTAATGTTTCGTAACGATGTCGCAACGTCTGTAGTTCATACTGACAGTTTGCCAATGCCAGTTTCAACTCGTACAGCAGCACAATATCTTGTCGCAGTTCGTTGTACTGCACCACCATTTCTTTTGTAGGCATTGGATTCAACTCTGCAGCACACACACAGTACAACGTCGTTCGTCGTCGTTTCCGGCATGCAACTCACGATTGCATAGCGCCATTATATACACAATGCTACATGAACAAATCAAAATCAATCAATCAATCAATCCATATGTCACAATCAATCAGAGGCACAAACATGTGTCAACACTAATTGCACATCACTGGAAAGAGGGATAAAAAGATCTATCTTCTACTGGATACCAAATTCGAATACTCCGCACCTAAAATCTGGCTGCATACAAAACAGTGAAACACAAAAGCACACTAAAGCTAATAAACACGCTGTAACTGGAAAGCAAACTTAGCAGAAATGTATGTAGTCAAATTAGAAAAAAGACTGGCAAGTTTTCTCGATCATCACTAGTTTTTATCGCGCATCAGCACACTGATGCGCGATATTGATATAGCAATTCTATCTGTCCGTCCGTCTGTATGTCTGTGACGTTCCGGTATCAGATAAAAATGGCTTAAAATATTGTCAGTTTTTTTCACCATATGGTAGCCCAATCATTCTAGTTTTACCGACATTAAACATTTTCACAAAATTCCGACGGGGTCAACCCTTGCGAGTCACTAAATACAGGTGGGGTATAAAAATTTTGCGATTTTCTACCAATAAGTCGCTATATCTCGCAAACGATAAAAGATATCACCATAGTTACTATGGAAGGCGAATAGGAAACCCAAGCTTTCGAACGGCACCAATGTCAATGACCTTGAATGACCTCTAACCCAGATTTCAAGGTCACGATATTATTCAACGTCAAATAACTCGAAAGTGGTACAAGAAAGAGCTATATTTACGACGGCGAACCAACAGAAAGTCGCATACGGTCTATCGAACGGCGCCATTTTCAATGACCCTGAATGACCCCTAACCTGGTTTTCAAGGTCACGCCATTCTTTGACACTGAACATCACACAAAGAGCTACAGATACGGCCACAGTTACTATAGAAGGTAAATAGGAAACCACACCCAAGCTTTCGAATGGCACCAGTTTCAATGACATTGAGTAACCTCTAACCCAGATGTCAAGGTTGCGATATTATTCAACGTCAAAAAACTCGAAAATGGTACAAGATCTATCGAACAATGCCATTTTCAATGACCTTGAATGACCCCTAACCTGGTTTTCAAGGTCACGCCATTCTTTGACACTGAATATCTCACAAACAGCTACAGATACGGCCACAGTTACTATAGAAGGCGAATAGGAAACAGCACCCAAGCTTTCGAATGGCACTAATTTCAATGACCTTTAGTGACCTCTGACCCACATTTCAAGGTTACGATAATATTCAACGTCCAATAACTTGACTAATAGTAAGTTGTGTATGATCTACTCAATGGTTCCATTTCCAGTCACCTTGAGTGACCGTTAACCTAGATTTCAAGGTCACTGGGTTATCATAGATGCCCTCGACATATTGTGTGCGCAGCTGATGCGCGATCTGTTTGCGATAGCTAAGTTCTTGTTTTGCACTGTCTCATAAAATGGGCAAGACCGCCTGTCCATGAGCATGTCTCTCATAATGTGAAAACTTGCTTCGTCTACTCATTACTAATGCAAAAAACTACATCTTTGCGAGAGTTGACAAGACATGGTATTGCTCCTTGTTGCACTGTCAGTAATTTGTCAGTATAATCCATGTTCTATCAAGGCAAAGAACAGTTTACTGGAGCTCAGCACTGCAGCTTTGACATCACCAAGTGGTTGCCTGAATCATACCTGCAAATATGTCAATTTTGGTTTGGCTGCAAAGTGTTTATTGTATGGCACAGAATAGTAGGGTTTAACATACCACTCAACTCATTATATATCATTTCGGGGATGATTTTACACGTGAGATGACCCAACCAACAGCATCATGGCAGACCGAAGACACAGAGGCACTTGAAAGACAAACAGCTAAACCAAGTAAGATCAAAGTCCGATACAGTCGATCGACCTGTAAGAACTGCTTGTACTATTGTGCATCATTATAATAGTACACAATAATGTAGCACAGAGACATTTTTAAAAATATTCCCCTTTGTTCAGACCAACATCACATCTCAGATATAGCCAAGTGGAGGTAAGGGGGGATGCAAAGTGTTGTGTCAACATAAATTTCAGTGCAAAATGAAACTACAGTTAATTAACAATGGCTCAGCTGCTAACACTGCTGACATTGCTTGGCAATCATCTCATTGATACTCATACAGTATTTATCACTCAATAAGTAAAGAATACAGACAACCAAAAGTCATCCGATCTAGTATGACATTCGCTATATTTGTAACATAAATTCACACATTTGCGAGATATTAAACAAAGCATTAGAAACAGAAAACCTACCGACGCCAACTTCTTCTAGCATCTGTTCTATTGCCTTTGTCTTCTTCTGCCCAAGTGACGCTGGCAACTTCATCTACAGATATCAATTACATCGTTGAAATATGACAAACAGCATGGTGAGTGGTGACAGCTACCTCTATACCTAGTTTGCACCATGTAAAAATAAGATTTAACCACAACTCAAACAGTCAATATTTCACAGAAATATAAAAAATACATACACGTTGACTCCTAAGTGACACGCCAGACTGCTTGAAATCTGGAAACTTGATATTCGTAGCTTCCGGTGAAAACTGCACAGAATGCATGCAAACTGCAGAACATGCACACAGATGTCTATACGACACAGTTAAATATCACGGCAGAACATCAACACTGAAATGTTCGCATCAGTAATGCAGGCCACGAGGGGCACATTTAAACTGACGGGAAAAATCATGTTGCTGTAGTCCAGATTACCAGTCCACACGAGACAGTGGTGAGCCGGCCAGCCTGGCCTGTGGCTAGCCCTGCCGGCCCTACGGGCAGCCAGCATGCTTGACACATGCCAGCGTGTCCACAGACACCCCAGTTATTAGTGACAGACACATTTTGCTATGTTACAAACTAGAATAATTAGAAATCAAAAATGTTTCCTATGATGCTATCTGGCAAACAACCATATACAGACTTTCGGATGACAACAAACCCACAAATTATGCTATATAGTCTCCCTGGCAGTACACAGTATCAAGGCTGATTCTATTGTTTCGTTATTTCAAACGGATTCCACTGTCGTCTCTAAAACCTACACCCATAATATTGTAACTTTCTATTCCATTAAATAACAGAATTATTCATCACATCTGTGTTTATCACAAGCAGTTTACTTTACTTTGTTAACTGTGATTTTGTCAAGTACAAATTATCACTGTTATAGATGAAAATGAAACTTGAACGTGAACCCTTTTAATACATGATTGTCTAAGTATGTCTTCTTTCAATATGTCTCACACCACCGAGCAATTTTGTTATCGGCTTTTTATGCAGATCACGTCTAGTATAACATGCCTAGTCAAGCTTCAGTCGAGCATGACTGGGCGAAGTCAAGGTCAGCATAACGTTGCACAGTCGATGGTCCTTAGTATGTTGCCCACTAGTCAACTGATGCGTACACTGCAGACCATGTGATGTGATCTCTCCCAGTATTATTTGCATATGTTAGTTCAAAATACGACTACTCACTCTACTAAATTCTGTATTTGGCAAACTGCAAGTTATCAGTCAGCTCATGTACTGCTATACCCGATAATTTGTGAATTTTCTGCATTCTTTAGTTACTGAATTACCTAGGGCAACTTAGCCTCCAACCCAATTAAAATTAGTATTAGTGATCAGGCTGAGCATAATAATAGGTGACAGTGGCTGTAGACACTACAGGCAGACTGATGGCCCAAGTCAGTTGGCCTGGTCTGATGGTCAGCAGCCATCTGGCAGTGTTCTACATTCATCATATGAACTGGGTAGACTGTAAAAATGGCTTTGCAATAAAGACAGCACCATGCACTACGTTATTATTATTTTTACTGTTATTATTATACACTGTGTTCAGAAAAAAATACAAAAAAACATCCACTCTTGTTTTCTTGCGTAACTCTTAGAAAAAGAAACCAATTTGAATGAAAATTTCAGACAAAATAGCTAATGAAATACTGATTCTAACAGCATAAAATAATATGTATTCTTCTTAAATATTCTTTGCTAGCAACGACGTAAACCGGACGTCAGTAACAGTGTTACTACAGCAATGAGATTTACTATTGACAATAAACATCTCATTAAATGGATGTGAGTAAAACAAATTACGTAGAAAAAAACACTTTCTGAAGATGTTTTTGACAGAAGATGAAGTCTTGATTGGGGAAAAGACACTGGTCAAACTATCTGTGCGAGATATTAACTTTGTTGGTCTTTGCAGTGGGGTGGGCATTGTGTGGTCGAACCTGAACACAAGTCAGTGATGCCACTGCTGTCACTTTCTCCGTTAAATGTTTTAACCCACTAAAACTCTATCCTCTGTCATCAGGAAACATGTTCAGAAAGTGATTTGCTTAATACTTTTTATTTATTCACCAGCATTTAATAATGATGTGATGTTCAACATTAAATCTTCCAGGTTTACATCGCTGCTAGCAAAGAACAGTTAAGAAGAATACAAATTATCTTAATGCTGTTAGAATCAGTATTTCTTTAGCTATATTGTCTGAAAATTTCATTGAAAATGGTTACTTTTTAAGCGCCTCACTTTACATTAGTAAAAGAGGCGCTTATTGAGATAGGCTGTGTCGTGACGTCGTTGGTTGGTTGTCACGCGCGTGCACTGTGGCCAAACGGTGCATCCTAGGCCTATAGTTACTATGGAACACTAATAGGAAACCCTACCCCAGGAATTCAATGGTACAACTTTCGACCCCCCCCTGGGGTGACCCCTAAACGGGGAATGGGCCCCCCCGTGAGGCGCTTTTTGTCAAATTACTTTGACCTCTTGTTCTAAGAGTTAGGCAAGAACACAAGAGTGGATGTTTTTTTCTGAACACAGTGTATTTTATGCACATTCTATACAACAAAATTACGAGATAACAAAAATAGAGAATCAGAACTACAAATGCCACATTCAGACTGTGTAAACTAAGACGTCTACTACTGTCAGCAAGCAAAGCATGTTTGAAGTAATGTTCACGACTCACATTTGTATCTTTCACTTTACAGACAACTGCCTTCTTGGTTGTCTTGCGCTCAGGCCGCCGTGCCTCGATGTTGCTGTCAGCAGCAGTGATAAGTTTCTGCAAATCCAGTGTCTTCTTTTCTCGTTCTTTCTTCCGCTGCTCAATCTTCTTCAGTTCTTGCATTAACCGCTCTTCTTCTTCAATCTACAAACGAAGTCATAGTCATTGGAAATGGCACCATTCAATAGATCACACACAGTTCCTATTTGTTTTCCATTGAAACTATGGCCATATCTTGTATCGGTTCCACGATAATGTGAGACACTGGTTGAAAGTCTTGAGTTTTTGGACCCGCATCAGTATTCAATGCCACGTTAAGGGGAATGCGTAGGAATTTGATTTTGCATGCACAAGATAGGTTAATCGGTTACAGATTAAGTTTTGATGAGCAAAAATCAATTAATTTTTTTCGCTAATGCAAAAGTAAACAAAGAAATACAACGCCGTCAGCCATGACCAGAGACGTAGTACTCGGTACTTGTACTTGAGTACAACTCAAGTACAAATTTCGCGTACTTGCACTCGTAGTGTACTCGTACTCGTAGCTCTGGTGCTTGTGTGGACAAATTTTGTCGATCAATTTTGTTTAGATATTGAATTAGTAAATTTGTCGTCGACATTGACAACCAGCTGCGAGCCACCTCCCATCAAGAAGTCAAAACTGTTTGGCACCAACATCACATCGTAGATGAGGACATACATATCAATAGACTGACAGAACGACTTCTTGTTCTGGTGACAGCACCGGCAACAACTGGACAAGTCATATCATCTCCGAGCTCTCAGAGTGCCAGCGTCCAGTTCACTGATAGAATGCGTTTTCAGCAAGGGAGGGCTCGGCCATTGAGATCACAGATGTCAGACGCACGTGTTTCTGCGCTGATCTTCCTTAAATGCAATGGCATTTGTTGTGTGTGACATTGATGTGACAATGACAATGAGCATGATACTGTAACACTAACATAAGGAGTAGATGATTGACAGCTATGGCTGTGTACTGAACAATTAATTGAGACATTTTGTTTGCATCATAAGGAAATTACCTTGATGTGTCCATGACTTTTGGACTTTAGTGTAAAGTCCAAAAGTCATTCACAGACTGTTAGTGATACTTGTACTTGTACTCTTACTTGTACTCGTAATCAGTGTGCTCGTTGATGTGTGCATGACTTTTGGACTTTACTGTAAAGTCGAAAAGTCATTCACAGACTGTTAGTGATACTTGTACTTGTACTCTTACTCGTAATCAGCGTGCTCGTTGATGTGTGCATGACTTTTGGACTTTACTGTAAAGTCGAAGTCATGCACAGACTGTTAGTGATACTTGTACTTGTACTCTTACTCGTACTCGTAATCAGTGTACTCGTACTCATAGTCCATGTGCTCATACTCGCCACTAGTGTACTCAAAACATCTCTGGCCATGACGTCAGCGAGTGACCAGTGAATTTCTGCTGCAGTGACTGGTTAATCTCAACAACAGACTAAGACTGAATTTGGGCCCTTAGATTAAGCTTTGGTCGTAGTCTTCGGACTCGGTGAAAGACTAATCCAAAAAGTGAACTGACCCACTGTACATCTCAGTGAATGTATTCATGCCTCAGCAGTATTTGCCAGCAGGTAGAACCTGCAGTGTACTCAGATTTTACTACTGTGAATGCTAATAACAAAGTGACCACTCTCCAGACGATGCGAAATTCCATGACATTTCCCTGACGGTTCACAGCACTCCAGGTCTCCTGCCCATGTTAAGTGTTACTCATATCATGCCAGTACCAGTATTATTGTCAGTGGTTGGGGTAGGATGCAACAATGCATGACCTGAAAGCAAAAATAAAATGCACACGGTCAGCAAAGTTAAGAATGGATGGAAATATGCAGCTAATAATAAACAGTTTTAGGCCACTTCTTCCTGACAAGATTTTTTCCCTGACATTTCCCTGACTTTTAGTAAAATCCCTGACATTTCCTTCACAGCTGTCAAATTTCCTGACATTTCCAGGTTTTTTAAACAAGCAGTCACCCTGTAATAAAGCAATGATGTCATGCTACTGCCTGTTAAGGTTTTGTAGCTATGTAGTAATATCTTATAATCTATTCCGTGTATTATGCTTCTGTATTTACACTAAGCAACAATTATATGTGATAAATGACAGATGAACTGATGAGATTATTCTATGCACAACAGAATACAACCAGCAGCTGAAATATGCAGAAGTACAAAAGAATAAAACGTCAAATGACCTGCTCTTCTGTTCGGTGGAATAACTTTTCAAGTTGTTCTTTCCGCCGACGTTCATGTTGTGCATCAAATACTCGCACTTTTGTGTCCGAACCTCCAGGGGAACGAACCTTTACACAAAATTGAAAATTTAAAGCATGTGTAACCAAATAAATTACATTTTAACTCAAACGTCATCATTAATAATACCAATACAACAAATAAATTGTTGTTGTTGCTGATACGAGGAGGCGAGGTATCAGGTAGGCGTTAAGCCTCTGGCTGCACTGACACTAGCCCGCTGACCCTGCGTACTTTTGGCCGCAGCTTGCATTGAGTAGCTGCTGCCATTATACCGCCATTATAATTTATTCTAACGACTGTGTCTTGAAGGACTGTTCAAGGTCACAGGCAGTTGCATGCACTAAGTAAGGGTTAAGGCATGAGAAACAGTACCGGGGAGTTGATGCACATTGCCACACCGAAATCATTGAAGCAAGATGATAGTCTCATAGTCCAGTCAATAAGACAGCCAGCTGTTATGCCCAGTGCATGAACACAAGGCTCACAGCATTAACCGCAGCATGGTCCACTGGCTCAAGGGTGCGTGGCACCGTTCTGTAAACAACTTCAACATATCGGAAATGGCGCAAGACAGAGAAATGGTAATTGCAAACTGCTAAGGAAGAAATAATATTTTTTATATAGCCTGCTGAACTGTGCCACTGCCGATGACCTAGAGTGACTTTTAAGGCTATTTTAGCTCTTCTATGTTTAAAATGTATGTACTTAACTTTTCTGGTCTCTCTATAATGTTATTCCTAACTCTGGACTTCGATTAAGCCATCACAATTTGCCGCAAGTAAAAATAGGGGAAAATCCATAGATGTTACCAAAAGGTGGCTACTAAATCTAATAGATTCCTACAGCAGCAAAAAACAGCCTTAGTCATGCAGAATCCATCATCCCCACCCACACCAAGGTCAGCTATACATGCCATAAGTTGCTCAACTCGATCTGCATGGACCTGCAAAGTGTAAGTGAGGTTCACAGCAGCATCGCATTAATAATCAGTGCAATGACATACAAATGCCATTATTTTGAAACATCGTACTGGTTATGGATTATACAGTGAACCATCTTGCCTGCCAAAATTAATCTCCAATAATTGGTCCTGACACAAATTATTGGACCAGACCTTCAACTTGAATCCAGACCCATGCTGGTAACTGTTTAAGCACAACATGGACCACAGACGTTACTACAAAGCCAGCATGAACAAACCATACGAATCATCGACATACACCTTTGCCAGAACAGCACAGACGTTGTAGTAGCGTTCTTTGAGATCTTCAATCGACCGCTTCGACTGGCCGTGGTCCCAGCGGTCGTGAATGACGACGAAGCGCAGATCAAAACGGCGACAGAGCTCAAACAGTCGGTCGGTCTCGTGCTTGGACCAGTTCTCGTCATGCAAGTGCTGATGATACTCGAGGTCGGAGTAAGCCGATACGTCAACCGTCTAATGTGTAATGTACACATCACAATTAATTTGGCGGTACCTCAATCATGAACGACGACTTATGGACAAACAAGAGTTTTTCTGTCTCTGGTCCGTCACTGTAGAACTCGTTGCCGCTCTCTGTTTGTGACCCATCTCTGACAATGACGTAGTTCTGCAAACAGCTGAAGACTTTTTGTTTCGCCGAGCATATAGTACTTAGCATAGCGCCTTCGTGACAGTTTAGGCTGTAAATAGTTGCGCGGACATAAAATTTACTTACTTACTTAC
>Ga0209149_1001248_pt1 | contig 12545 bp, 10 predicted proteins | sample WorMetTyACAVOLI2_FD_187423 | JGI IMG/M metagenome (GOLD analysis project Ga0209149, IMG submission 187423) | Marine gutless worms symbiont microbial communities from Max Planck institute for Marine Microbiology, Germany - Olavius algarvensis... ... | reverse complement strand
AACCCATTGCATTGACGGTAACCATACAGCTCTAAAATTCTATACAGTATAGGCTATATCACAGCAATGCCTGTGTAAATCAACTTTGGATTTGTTCCTAGTTGTATTCTAGCTCATTCATTTGCATATGGTGAGACTTCTACAATTGGCCACCACAGTGGTCCAAACCATGGTAAGCCACAAAAAACTACCGGTATAAAAAACTACTGAAATCAATAAATAGAATTGAAAACTCTACAGACAGCTCACACAAGATTCAGTTTGTCACTGTTGTAGTCGAGTCATTAACCGGTGATTCCAAGTTCAAGTGAAATGTTATATTGCATCTAACGGACATTTGGGGTGACGTCAATTTGTATGAGCGGCTAGTATATTTACCACAATCTTATCAAATTGATTTGTGCAGTTTTAGATGTATGATCACAACTAGGCCTATGGCTCTTACGCATTGTTTTAAACTGGAAGTTTTTTTACATTAATCACAGTAATAGTCTTAGGCCTATGTACCATTCACTTTTACCCCTGGCTACATGAAAACCACACCAGTGCACCAGTGCTTGGAGTCACCGACTGAAACCGAAACGGAAGAACATGTTTACCAGAAACCAGTGAAGTACTGACTGACTGATTGACTAACTGACTGACTTTATTTGCACAATCAGACATTACAAATTAACAGTGAAATAGATAATTACAATGTGCAGCACAGAAAGGAGTGAATTCACTGACAGCTACTCTAAGGATAAGTACAAATTCAAATTGCGAATTACAAACAATACAAATTCAAAAAATGTCCATGAGTATGTCCATGAGCTGAAATGGCATCTGATTGAAATGAGGTCAGCAGCAGAGCTTCATTGATCAATCGACAGATCAGTGATGAGATTGTTTTATTGCATGTCTCAAAGCTAAAAGCAAACACTTTGAACATTTGCTATGATGTGTTTCTCAATAATATGTAACTGTCATGACTTTTATAGCTTACACTACAGCGGTTATAAACAAATTAACGTATGTTTCGTTTCACAAGGTAGGGTGAGAACAAGCGTCAAGAGAGGCGGTCAATTTTGCTGCAGTTTGTTGCAAATTTACTTAAGTATCTGTGTGCCAAAAATTATGAAAATATTACGAAGTTTTACAAACTTATTGCAAAAATAACAGGGATGCAATTTTTTGCCTCACAGTGTAGTTATAGTTAAATTGTTGGTCGATTTAAACGTGGTGATAAACGAACAGCGGTGAGACAGAAATCAAGTAAACGTCGTTGACTTACAAAACTTTATTTCCCATGTCGTTGTTATATCTGTTACTTAGGCCTAAGTAAGTAACAATATTGCACTTGCATGCAGTGTCTACAATTAATTTAGCTACGAATAATTTATTTATAATCCAGTTTTTAAGTTATTTTAGTTTTTTAGTCTTAGTTATAGCAATAGTTAACTAATTCCTGTCTCTTTATTAAACGTACGCGCAGGAAAAAAAACAGAAAGAAAATACAAGCAACATAAACACAACTAGACGCTGGCATGTGACGATATCATGCCAACCGGATGGACGCCCGCCGCAGCCAGTTCGACTTTGGAAGAGTGGACGCGTACATTTAGCGGAAAGAAGCAATGTAGTTCTTTTACAGTGTGGTTCAAAAAAACGCGCCAACTTCGGCGGACTATATAACTACGACCCAGTTTAGTCGATTTTAATAATTTTTAGCATGCTGTTTGTTAACGATCATAGAAGTAGTCTGGTGGTAAAATTTTCCACCTAACCGCACATATGTTGCCACTATACCTTGTGAAACACAATGCTGTATTTTGCACTAATTACACTGCTTATCTCAAAAAATGCGCCATCTCTCGTCCGTCAAGCGCATCGTCCACTCGACCTGTGGCCGCCAAACAGCCCGGACTTAAAGCCAGTCGATTACCGCATTTGGGGCCTGATGCAGCAGCGTCTGTACAAGACGCCGGTCCGTGACACAGTCGACTTGAAGAAGCGCCTCGTTGACACATGGGCCAGCATCCTGTAGTGCGTCGTCGATGAAGCCGTTGACCAGTGGACAGCACGGCTACGCGCATGCGTGAAGGCAAAAGGTCGCCAGTTCGAACATCTGCTCCAGTAATTAACCGGTTCTTTTCAGAGCCAACCGACCCACATCACAACCGGCTCTTTTCAGAGCCACCCACATTCTCCCGAAGAAAACATGTTACCGGTGTTCAGTATAGACTTAGAGTTAACTTGTAATGTATCTTAGCGAAAGCAGATAGAATGACTACCACACTGCAGTTGTTATTCTAAGGATATGTGACGTCCATATTGCATAGCAAACATTATTAAAATTCTTTAACGCTTATTGAAGTTATACGGTGATCCGAAGTTGGCGCATTTCTTGTGATAAGCAGTGTAATTAGTGCAAAATAGAGCATTGTGTTTCACAAGGTATAGTGGCAACACACGTGCGGTGAGGTGGAAAATTTTACCACCAGACAACTTTTATGATCGTTGACAAACAGCTTGCTACAAATTATTAAAATCGACTAAACTGGGTCGTAGTTATAGTCCGCCAAAGTTGGCGCGTTTTTTTTGAACCACAGTGTACATGTACAGAATCTGTACTACTGTATGCTTAGTAACTCACATACACAGTGGGCTGTGATAATGGTGGTATTGGTGGATTCTGGGGGTTACAGACGTCCAAGGTTGTTCAAGGTTATCAAAAATGGTATACAAATCGAAAGGCTTTATGTGATTTCAGCTCAGAACTCAGCGATTGGTCTCACTCTGTTTGTTTTAAGCACGGCCGACTTGGTTACACTTGTCAGAAGTTTCGGGCTGCCGCCACACCTCTGTGACGACGATACACAGATACCACTCCTGCTGTCCATCACACGTCGATGTGTTTCTGTCGACAGTCACCGTTGTGTCAACGCAGTGGCCAGCTGGATGCAATCCACCATCATCATCATCATCATCAGTTTATTAAAAACACATGTCAGACGCACGTGCTTACATAGTAAGAACATCACAATGAAACACACAAGAGTTATACTGTGTTATGCTACAGATAGTTATATTGGTTGCAATCTACGGATCCAGTTATATCATGGCGGCATGGAGCTCGGGAAAAAGTGATTTACGATAAAGTGGTGCGTTAGTGCGTTACTGTCGTTCCCACAATTCATTAAGCCAAATTGGCACCAATGGAAATCCCATATGTGACTTAGACACTACACGGCAAAAACGCAAATTGTCGTCGCAGAGTTTCAGAAATAGTGACTTAAGGCCCGTTTATAGCGACACAACTCAACTCGACGTCGAGTTGAGTTGCGTCGGCGAAGTGTCTATAGCGACGCCGACGCAACTCAACTCAACTCGACGTGAGTTGAGTTGTGTCGCTATAAACTGGCCTTTAGACACTACTATTAGTGTCTAAGTCACCTAAGTCACCATGTGGTGGACTAAACTGGCTACACGTCAGCTTTTTACTGCACGTTAAATACACTGCGCGTCGTATCCTATCGTATCTAAGTCACAGTTTCTGAAACACTACTAAGAAACTCTATGTTTTTGCCGTTTTTTACACACTCCGGTCTCCTTTAAACCTGTGATCTAGCGTATACACAATTTGGTATTTTAAAAAACTAGGGCTAGTCGGTGGTAAACCGCATCAACTGATTTAATTAAAACGCCATACTTATACTTTCAGCTGTATTATCTATAAAAATATATAAACTTAACTATTAATTAAAATTTTAAATAGCAATATATCCTTTATATCATCATGTTATATGTTAGCTTTGACTCAGGATGTCACAATATTACTGTCCATCGCCATTCGCCATGTCCTGGCTCGACACGGCGACTAACCGTCGTTTTTTGCGTTTTATTGCATTTTCTACTAGTCCAATTTCTGCAGATAGGTCAAATGAGAAGTGAAACTGTTATTTAATCGCAAATTTATTCACGTATGGTATGGTATAGTAGGGTTTAACGTCCCACTCGACAAATTATAGGTCATTTCGGAGACGAAATTTATTCAGGCATATCACTGTCTAATATTAGTATAATGCGGCAACCTTGCATAAATTATAATTGATAATGTCGAGAGACACAGTGTACATATATACAAACAAGAAGCTCGTCTGTTGCCAAGACAGCTGGCGGTAAATGAGCCGCCGTAGATCGGTTAACCGTAACCGTGACGATGACCCTAAATATGACTCAGTTGACGTTGAGGGGTCATTGGATCATTGGAAATATGGAAATGCTATTCCATAGACCACACATAAATTCCTATTGGTCTTCGACTGTAACTATGGCCATCTCTTGGAAGCTTTTCTTGTACGTCTGTTTTTGACAACTGAGAATACTGAAAACATACCAGTTCAGAAGACGGCAGTCAAAAATGTCTTCACTATTCGGTTGCCAGATTGTACCTGGGTGCAAGATAAAATGACTGGTATAATATGTACATTATCAGGTAAAACAATGAGTCATTTCATTTCATTTTGCCGCGCGATGCGATGCATAAGCGCGGCCTATGTCGTCATGCGGTGTCTATGTGTCTGTCTGTCACGTTCATGAGTTGTGTCAAAACGAATAAACATATCATCAAATTTTTTTCACCATCGGGTAGCCACACCATTCTAGTTTTTCCACGCCAAACGGCATAGCAATATGCCGACGCGACGGGAACCCCCCTAACGGGGGCGTCGAATGCAGGTGGGGTAGGAAAAAATCGCGATTCTGAGCCTATATGCCTGCTGTTGACGTTGCAACAGGCGAGGTGTTGTAAACATGGTCGCAGGTGGACGACGGCCACCATCTCGCAAGTTGTGACACTTATATCGCTGGTCGTATACTGCGGGTATTCGACCACCAAGCGCCACGCGCGATAAAGTCACCGTCTCCGTGGTTCTACACAATCACGATAAATCGTATGTATGACAGCAAGGCTTGACGTTACGCCGAAGGCAACAGAACAGAATGGAATTGTACGCACTAGTCAATCCGAAGCTGAAGTAACTAATAATAAAAAATACGCTCGAGGTATACGCTCGACGCAACGAAGCTAACTACTGACAGACACGAAGCATCGTGCGGCTTCTTTGCGATAGCAGAGCTACTTGTTAGTCTTTCGCTGAGACCAAAGACTGACACCATACGGCTCAACTTTGGTCAAAGTCCGGAGTTGAGATTAGCCAATCACGGCAGCGCGTCATCGCTGACGTCATCAGCGACTCATCGCTGGTTTCGCCATATTTCTTTGTTTAGTTTTGAATTAGCGCAAAACTGAAGTGATTTTCGCTCATCAAAACTTACTCTCTTACTGATTAGTCTGTACAAAATCAACCGATGAGTTAATTAGCTTTGGATTCAGCGATCGCTCAGTCCGAAGTTTGGTCTCAGCGAAACGCTCAGTGAATCGCTGAGTCATTTGGTCAACTGTTTCAACAGTAACACATAGTAAGTCCGTGCCGAATGGTGATGTCAGTCCGCAATATGCCATACTGGACCGATGTTGCTTAGATTAGCCACGGACAACGCTGAGACCAATTTATGGCCGAATGTGCACGCCCTGCCGGAATGGGAAAAAGGGGGAGAGTATCCAGGTGTACATGTTGCGCTGCTACCGTCACTTTTGCTGACAGTGCGTGTGTGTATTATGTGCAAGGCAGAAGGAGGGGACACTGAAGGGCTTGTGCTATTATTTTACGAGCTAGGCCTGTAATAGTTTAGAAATTAAATTACACTATAACGCAACCATCCTGTACAGACTTCACAAAAGTACAGCGCACCATCCCCGAGCTCGCGCTTTCAAGAAAAAAGACCATGTTATAAAAATTTCAATTTCTTTAGTACGTTTTTTTATTATGGCGAAGCGTTAAGTGCATGACACTCACCTGGGTAATTTCTGAAGAAGCCTGAATGACTTGCGAAATACTGCCATGTCAAAGATGTGTCATTCATGTAGTTATTGTAAAATGTTTCGTCTAAAGCTGCCGACCAAGCAATGTCATTCAAGACATCAGTGGCTGTAAGAATACACATACATACTGCGCTGTTTTCAATCATTGACTGAACTACAGAGCTCTTTGTTTGGCCATAATCGAAGTCAAGCAAAGTACATTCATTTTAGACATAAAATAGATAAAGCCACTCCACTGCATGGATTTGTAAGACGGCGCCGGCATTGTTAAAACCCTTCGTAACACTTCGTCAAAAGTGTTCTGTACGCTACCGCATAGAATATGCTTGATATTTTGGTTAGGGGTCATACTACAAGGGCACTGAAAATGGCATTATTGGATAGATAGGCCTACATACGACGTCCTATTAGTCTTCCATTGTAAGTTTTGCGCTACGTTTTACCATTTTTACCGTGCGACGCGTATGCATAGCGCGGACTATGCCATGGCAACATGTCCGTCTGTCTGTCTGTCTGTCACACGCCCGTATTGTGTGTAAACGGTTATACACATCCTCGGGTACACCATCGGGTAGCCCCACCATTCTAGTTTTTCCATACCAAATGGGATAACACTATTCCTACGGGGACCTCCTAATGGGCGTGCCGAATGCAAGGGGGTATGAAAAAATCACGATTTTCGACCAATATCGGTGTTTATCTCGGAACTGATGCAAGATAGAGCCATAGTTACAATGGAAGGCGAATAGGAAACCGCACCCAAGCTTTTGAATGGTACCATTTTGAATGACTTTGAGTGACCTCTAACTCAGATTTCAAGGTCATAATATTATTCAACGTCAAATAACTCAAAAACGGTACAAGATAGAGCTATCTTTACAATGGCGGACCAATAGAAAGTCGTACACGATCTATCGAACGGCGCCATTTTCAATGACGTTGAACAACCCTAGCCCAGTTTTCAAGGTCACGCTATTCTTTGACGCTGAATATCTCATAAACGGTTAAAGATATGACCATAGTTACTATGGAAGGCGAATAGGAAACTGTAAGCAATCTTTCAAATGGTACCAGTTTGAATGACCTTGAATGCTCTCTGACCAAGATTTCAAGGTCATGATATTATGCAATGTCAAATAACTCGAAAAAGGTACAACGTAGAGCTATGTTTACAATGACCGACCAATAAAAAGTCGTATATGATCTATCGAACGGCGTCATCTTCAATGACCTTGAACGACCCCTACCCCCGGTTTCAATGTCACGCCATGTTTGACGCTGAATATCTCAGAAATATATCTGAATAATCGTGACCTTGAAAAGGTCACTGAAGGTCATTCAAACTGGTACCAATCGAAAGCTTGGGTGCGGTTTCCTATTCGCCTTCGATAGTAACTATGGCCGTATCTTTAACAGTTTATGAGATATTCAGCGTCAAAGTATAGCGTGATCTTGAAAATTGGGGTTGTTCAAGGTCATTGAAAATGGCGCCGTTCGATAGACCGTGTAATTATTGGTCCGCCATTGTAAATATAGCTCTATCTGGTACCGTTTTTGAGTTGACGTTGAGTTATATCATGACCTTGAAATCTGGGTTAGAGGTCGCTCAGGGTCATTCAAACTGGTACCATTCGAAAGCTTGGGTGCGATTTCCTATTCGCCTTCCATAGTAACTATGGCTCTATCTTGCATCATTTGCGAGATAAAGCGAGATGTTGGTCGAAAATCGTGATTTTTTCATACCCCCATGCATTCGATGCCGCCGTTAGGGCGGTCCCCGTAGGAATATTGCCATCCCGTTTGGTGTAGGAAAACTACAACAATAAAGGCACACGTAGAGCTGTTAGACCGCTTACAGGTGGCCCATAAAATAATACTAGAACTGAAAGTAACTGCAAAATAGAATGGTGGGGCTACCCGATGGTGAAAAAATTGAGGATAAAACCGATATGTATAACCGTTTAGACACAATATACCGGCGTGAGACAGACAGACGGACGGACGGACATCTTGCCACGGCATAGTCTGCTCAATCAATCAATCAATCAATCAATCAATCAAACACGACAATTTCTAACGCGCCGTAACACGGCAAAGCCGTTACAAGGGCGCGAAAGGCCGGTTGCCGGTTTAGCGTGGCGGTAACACGTTGCGGCTGATCAACATAGTTACTCTACGCTAGGCTGGGTTAGTGTCTAGATGGGTGGCCGTCTTTAGACGGGTAAACCACCTCGGCGCGGAACCAGGCACCCAGACCTACTCAGCCTGAGCCTGTCTAGGCTGGAATGAGTACCCGGCGTAGGCCGGGGGAGTAAACAGGCATATCGCGTAATACACCAACCCGTATCACGTGGTCTCGCAGTGTTCGCTGATGCCTGGCTGTCGGTTGGCTTGCGGAGATCAGCGCCGACTTACGAGAAACGGTAGCGCATTAGAGATGCTTCACGACGATGCGCTATACTATCCACGTACTTTACTTTTTTTACTTTTTATAGGCGTTAACTTCTATTGGGCTGCGGGGCCAGAGCCCCCCCCCCACTTTATGGACCACGGTGCTCGCCTATCCTTGAGTCCCCACTTTTTTCCCAGCTGTTTTCGCACTGTTCATTACCACGCCGGCAAGAAAAAATTCGTCCATTCATACAAACCTTTAAACCCTTGCAGCAGGTAGGCTGATTATAAAACATACGTAAACAGTAGACCCCACCGCTCCCTCCAATGCCACAGAAGCGCCAGCTGCTCACTCACATGACACAGATTCACAGACACCGCCCACAGTGATATCTGTATCGGATTTGCAATTATTGCTTTCTGCTATTCTCTTTGACTACTCGTGACGTCACTGACATCACGCAGTAAATACTGCAGGTGGTGTGATGCATTTAAGTTAAGATGGATGTATATCCTTTGTATTCTGTGCGTATTCAACGTTGAACTTCGTAGTGTGTCTACGCGCTGACCCTGACGTAGTGCGTAGGCCTATAACAAGGCGCTACCAGAGATTTTTGTTCAGTTTTATACCTCCGCCGTACAACTGGTATGCATGACATTTTTGGGTCTGTCAGTGGATCTGTCCGTTCTGTGACCAAATGTGCCAAACTGCAGCTATGGGTCTGTCCGTTCCGTTTAGCATAATAGGCCTAATTTGAGCAGATCTGCACATTTTGTACGCCACAAAACAAAACAAAAATCAATACCAACAGACACGTTTTCTGGGCTTAAAATAGCCGCAAAATACGTTTGCTCTGCCCAGGACTCCACTGGGGAAGCTTACAGCGCTCCCCCAGACCCCCTAGCTGCATTTGGGGAGAAGAGAAGGGGAAGGGGTGGGAGAGAAAGGGAGGACAAGAAAGGGGAGGAGAGGGAGCAGGGAAGGGCAGGGAAGAGGAGGGGAGGAAACAAATGGAGAAGGCAGGAAAGGGAGGAGGGGAGGGGGTCCACTTTTGGGGTAAAGTTTACGCCCCTGTAGTCTGCACTATGCATACGCGTCGCGCGGTAAAACTATGGTTACGGCTCTCTCGAGGTCAATGGAAATGACACCATTTCATAGATCGTATACGGGTAATCAGAAGAATAACACCCTACTACTCCAAACATGACAAAAAATTGCACCCCTTTTTATCGTATCTTGTACTTTTTAAAAGTAACCTAATATACATGTAAGTAAGTAGGTAAGTAATTCTTTTTAAGACTGACATGACGCACTCCTATGACAAGAATCAAGTAATGAAACAGTAACAATACTAATCACACACTCGCACGGTAGTGCAAGAGTTTTCTAAGGGCGATGACGCAAGTCAACAGAGAAACCCAAAATTTGACCCCCCACCACGCTCAAACTCCATAAGCGACAAACATAAGAGTTGGCAGAGGTGATTACGTCGTGGACCCCTACACCTGTGCAAAGTTCGTCACGATTCGCCCGGGGTTTCGTTTCCGCGCATGCGTGACTTTGCGCACCAAAAGTGTTTACTCGGCTAGTTTTTTTCCTGTTTTTTAAGGGTTCTTGTTCTTCTATCTTTAATATAGCCAAGGCCGCTGGACGGATTTTGCTGGAAAATACGCCAAAACACGCGGTTCCACGCAAGGATGTTCCTTTTAGGGGTCGCGAACATAAAATCTAATATTTAGACCCCCATTTCCCCGAATTAGCGCCATTTTGGGGACCATATTTGACGGGACTTGGAAAATTATCGCCTAAAATCGCTTAACACTGGGGATGCTCCCCTTAGAACACCTCTTAATTATCATCGTAGACGCATAAAAGTGGCATAGTGAATAAGCAAATAATCAGGGCGGGCTGGCCCGGCGGGCTGGCCCGCCGGGAGGAGGTTTCCCGGCGGGCCCCTGCTTGAGAGAGTTTACTGCAGTGCGCACTACGCGAATTTATTTCATGGATAATCAGTTGAGACAGTCAGCAGACAGGCTAGGCATTCAGCGCACGGGTGACGACGTGCGCCGAGTGAGTCTGAGTGAGCGAATGACGGTGATGTATCCTGCCGGCGGCTACCACCGGCCAGAACCTAAACTGTTTCTTATGACTGATGAGAACATTACTTACTGAAAACGGACTGCATAACCGGAAGCAGTGAGTCCGCCTGTAGACTGCCAGAGTCTACACCCACCATCGCCATTTATTATTACCTGGCGCACCACGAAGTGGGCGTGGTGGATAATGTTTTGATGTTGGGAACGGTATTTACACGGTGTCATTCCGGTGTCCTGTCTGTCTCCGTACATCTTGAACTCCTTCAGTATTTCTGGAATGGATGAAGCTACGCTCTTCCAATTTGGCAAATGGGTCGAATATGGCAAGGTTCACGCACTGTCAGGCACAGCAAACCTCTCCCTGTATCCCACTGTTAGGCACAACAAACCCCGTCCCACGCCCTACTGTCAGGCACAGAAAACTTCGCCCTGTTCCCCACTGTCAGGCACAGCAAACCTCACTCTGTGCCCCACTCTAACGCACAGCAAATCTGTGCACCATTGCCCTGTAGATAACGCCCTGTGGACAATTGTCAGCCACAGCAAACCTCGCCCTGTGCCCTGTGTCAGGCAACACAAACCTCGCCCCACGCCTCACTGCCAGGTACAGCAAACCTCGCCCTATGCCCCTATGTCAGGCACATCAAACCTTGCGGTACTCTGGCACGGCGTGACATGTATGTCATGTATGAGATGGTAAAAATGAGTATCAGCTTTCGGGCTGAGTAATAACTCAGCCCGAAAGCTGATACTCATTTTTACCATCTCACGGAGGGTAGAAGGTTGAGACGATCTGGGTGTCTGGTTACATACCAAGATGGTTTACCCGCCCGCAGTTGGTCAACCATCTTGGTACCTACCGGATCTGACGTCGCACGATTACGTTGATCAAGGCCAACGCGTAACCACTAAAATTCAGCATTTCCTCAGCTATATTGTCTAAATTTTTTAAAAATTTAAATCGCTTAATATTTCTCTAAGGCAAAATAATCAAAACGGTTGTTGTATGGTAAACACTTACGTCTGTCATATAGACCGGAAATCGGTCATATTTACCTTCTTTGATTCCCTCAGCTATACTGTCTGACATATTCATTCAAATCGATTGACATTTCTAAGAGTTATGCGAACAGTGTATATACACTGTCTCTGAAAAAAACCGGAACACTACAATGATATGACATAACTTCAGTAATTCACAACATTTACTAATTATTTTTGACAGAGAAAGACCATATTCTATTCTCAACTGACAACGTTAAATAGTTTTTAAATCAGCTTAGAACCAGCTGCATGGTTTTGGTAACAACAGTAGCGACATGACAATCGAACAGCGAATTTCTGGGTTAACTTCGAACAACGTATTATCGATGGGGCAATAAACGAGTAGCAAAACGACTGTGTCAAGACCGAAAGACTGCACTTCGAACATGACGCCGCACACTGTTCCAGCAGAAACACTGTTTGTTCGAAAGATTTAAAGCCTAGTCACACAGTCACACTAGTGCCGGAATGAGCCAGAATGCCATCGGAATGAAAATTCGTTGTATATTCTTTGATAATCGAAATGCATTCTAAAAATTCTGACTGCATTCTGTGTGCATTCCAAATATTCAGGCACATTCTTGTGACTGGCCGGAATGTTTTGCTCATGCTCAAAACTTGCGGGGTGCATTCGAAGTGGAGAAATATCGAACGGCATTGGAAGTGTATTCTAACTGCACTCTTAATGCATTCTAAGTAGTCTTACAGCATTCCAACAGCATTTGAAACATTCTGGTGTCATTCAAGGAAGAAGCGAAACGGCAAGCCTCACTGTGATGGCCAGCTTCAAGCCTGTCTGGGTAGCGCCTTCCTCATGTTGGAATCCTGCTTCTCTCTCCTTGGCCCCACTTTCTCCACCAACTCATCAAACATGGCAGGCTCCATCCTGAGTTAGTTGAAGAATGACTGTGGGCGTCTTCTACTCTGAGCTCCTCCATCAGTCTGGCGTAATGTCCATACAGCCTCCTCCTCTCCTCTGCCAGCCATGATAACGCCGCGGTTGGACTACTGCAACTCGGTGTTCGCGGGCCTGCCGCAGTCGACTCTCGAGCCGTTACAGAGAGTGCAGAACGCCGCTGCTCGGCTT
>Ga0209149_1001247_pt1 | contig 12546 bp, 16 predicted proteins | sample WorMetTyACAVOLI2_FD_187423 | JGI IMG/M metagenome (GOLD analysis project Ga0209149, IMG submission 187423) | Marine gutless worms symbiont microbial communities from Max Planck institute for Marine Microbiology, Germany - Olavius algarvensis... ... | reverse complement strand
TTTCGCCATCTACGGACCAGCGCTCTGGAACCGCCTTCCAGCGTCTCTGCGGTCGCCGGAGCTATCACTGTTCACGTTTCGGCGAAACCTAAAGACATATCTGATGGGCGGAAGATAACCGCTGTCACCAGCCAGCGCCGTTGTGACATTGCGTGACTCTGGCGCTGTTTATAAATGTACTGAGTGATTGATTTGATTGATTGATTGGATGTAAGTAGTTGAGAGGGATATAAAAAGTGTGAAGATAAATAAGGAAGATATGCATTGGTCTGCAGTAAACCGAGAAGACTAAATCAGTAGTACTGAAGGGATAGTGATGATAGTGGGGTTTAGTGTGTCTGATCATTTTTGGTACTGGCTTACCCTGATTTTTACCTGGAAAAAGGCTGTAAAATGGTTGTTGTTGTAATGTAACATTAAGCCACCGTGGTACATAACTAGTATAATTTGGTGCTGGTCCCAAGTCAAGATAAATTCGAAGGATGCGACAGGCATAGTGTCTAGTGTAAAATCTTAGGGGTTGCTGTTTATCAGCTCTCGTTCAGTCTGCCATTGCTGCAATATTGTCTACTACATGTGGACTTGAGGAAAGGATTGGCAAGGGGTGGGAGGATGAGCAGTAACCAGTGGCTCATGGCTGTGGTGTTGGTTCATTTGAGTTGTCCTGGAGTAAGGCCATAAAACGAGTTTTTTTATTGTTGCTGTGATGTAACAACTACTGAGTTTGTAGATTTTTTGTATGTATTGTGGAATGTGTCGTCTTTTGAAAATAAACACCCTGTTAATTGTCATTGTAGCAATTGTAATACAAATTTTAATGTTGTTTAATATTAATGATAGCAACTAATACACCAGAGCTGTGTGGACTGTGGACTGATTGGTGTTACAGGGCAGCAATCAGCCATTTATACCAATGGGCTTCGGAGCTAACCGACTTCAAGATATGTACGACCCAATGTCAAGCTCAGCCTCACCAATGAGAGCTTCTGCAGCAAATGCTGCTCTGTCATCGGCAGCTTTTGGTCTTCCTGGTTCTGATACTCCTGAAATACAGAAGTATAAGAAACGCTTCAACACAGATATTTTATGTGCTGCCTTGTGGGGTACGTTTAAATCTTGAATGTTTGTAGGAAGTATTCACTGTATTAAGCTATCTATTACATCACAGCCAAATTTGCATTGACATTGAGTTCAGTTAAAGAATTGGTTAGTGCCAGGCCTATCATGAGCTGGACCAATCCTGCAATACAAAGTAAAATAGAACCAAAATACATGATAAAAAGTTTCTCAGACAGTGTTTGAAAGTCGCTGTACATTACAATCAGTAATTATCTGGATTGTGGGAATGTTCCAAGCAAAAGGACCAGTGACAGAGTGCTGTCTCTGCAAACTTGTCCTTGTCCTTGGTGCAACATCGTTGGTGGTGTTGGTGGCACATAGCTAGGTGAATGTGCGCCATGTGAATGAGGAGTGCAGTTTGTGATGCAGTTGCCTTGCAAGCACTGAGTTACAGTAGTCCAGTCTTCTGATTCAGTGCATCTGAATTCGCATATTTTAGTTGTAAATCTTTAGCAGTGACTCGGGAAAAATGTGGCACTGGCAGTAATATGTGTGCGTGTATGTGAAGTGGTTGTAGTGAGCACATAAGCGACCACAACATGAGACCATTACATGGCAGCGTGGTAATTGAAACATTGGCCTTGAAGTGTTGGGTGTTTTTTGTGGTAATTAAACTGTCTACACCCAGGTCCATCTTAGCACCAAATGTAACAACCCACCCATCAAGGGCACATACCAACTTCATGTTAGAGCTGTTTGTTGAAGAGTGCAAACCATGATTCCGACAAGGGATTAAATTAATGCTGCTGTCATCGGCGAGTCAGCAGGCCTTCATAATTGTTTCATTTGTTCTTGCTTAAGAATTTAGTATTTAACATTGCACAAAGGTATTCTCCTTTTAAGTGAAAGTTGACAGTTGAATTATTTTATTTTGCCAGCAAGCAGCTTCAGTCAGTGAAGTAACATTTCATTTGATTGCATCTGACAGGTGTGAATTTGTTGATTGGAACTGAGAGTGGACTAATGCTACTTGACCGTAGTGGACAGAACAAAGGTAAGTCATTTCTGTGTGACTCGAGTCGTGATATTGAGACTTGCTTATGACTTGCCAGTGAAGGGTTGAGACGTGGGTCTAATGACTTGAGACTTATTCAAGACTTGGAACTTGCAAGCAGAAGATAAATGCAAACCATTATAGATGTTTCAAGCAGTCACACTGCCACCTTTACTTATTTTTGTGTTGATTTAAAATTTCACTTCATTGAGACTCACTTGAAACCCATTTGACTTGCCGTTAAAGGATTTTGACTTGAGACTTGTGTCTAACTGGAGATTTGATGGTAAAGACTTGCGAAATGACTTGAGTCTCGTATTTAACAACTTGACAGCAGTGACTTGCATACACTTACATCGTTGGAGTATACCAATTACAATTTTAGAGATTCTCAGCTCTATGATGAAAAACTTGGAATAGTGTTGTGTGTTTCTTCATGCATACATTTGCTAATTTCAGTTTACCAGTTAATTTCGCGACGCCGGTTCCAGCAAATTGATGTCCTGGAAGGCCAGAATATACTCGTTACAATCTCTGGCAAGAAGAATAAAATCCGAGTCTACTACTTATCTTGGTTGAAAGGGAAGATTTTGAAAACGGAAGGGGTGAGCAATGTATTTGCAGTTTCTGTAGATATATCTAGTATAATCTTTCATACTGATCATTTTTTTGACTAATCAGTAATCACTAGAGAGTTCAGTGTTTTCTGGCTAGTTGGCAAGAATCTCTGCTGTTGCGGGGAAACCACAAAACACTTTGTATTATTTGAAAATTATCTTAATTTGTTTCATTTACAAAGGTTTGCAGTAGCTGAAACAATAGATCTTATGTTGGTTCGATAGTAACTGTCACTAACTTGTATCGTTTCTGCTAAGTTACCAAATGTTTGTTGAAAGTTGCAAATTTTTCGCATCTCGTATGAGGGTGACCGTGACCAAATTTTGTAACAATGTGAGAAACTAGAATGATGGAGCTGCTGGGTGGTGAAAAGAATTTGGTGATTTGTTTCGATGTCGTATGATGGACAGATGTACCGTGGTTGCATAGCATCATGTAGTAAAAGTGTTGCATTAATTTATAGAGTTTTGTAGATGATATGTAGCACACCCATTGTTTTATGTTGCATGTAACAGAATGATAAACGTATTGGCTGGATGGTTGTTGGCGACCTCGAAGGATGTATTGCCTTCAGAATGGGTAAATATTTGTGTTCTGTTTTGTCTCTTTGTAAGAAAATATGACCAGCAGAGCCATTAGAAAATGATATATTTCTTATTTCTGATAATTGCCAGAATAGTCGTCGACAGAAGACACAGTTTGAGACTGCAGAGAGCACTGATTGCTATAAATATTTAGTGTCATTTGCCAAGTTCAGCTTGAACTTTGGGAAACATTGTGGCACTAACATGAGAATTGAGCAGAGATACAGTGTTTTATGACATTTGTTTTTATGCTGAATTGTGTCTGTTATTTATAGTCAAGTACGAGAGGATCAAATTTCTCGTCATAGCGTTACCTGACAGCATCGACATCTATGCATGGGCACCAAAACCGTATCACAAGTTCATGGTCTTCAAGGTGTGTGAAGTAGCCATCGTTAATTGGCTGTTTGTAGTTTGCCGGTAAATCTTATAGAAATTTTCAGCAATGTAGTCCATGTGAACACTTCTGTCTTTGTGATTAATACTTGATTAGATTCTATATTCTTGAGCTGAAAGTTATTAATTTTGTATACTGTGTTTATGTCAGTTTTTTGCATGTAAGACATTTTACAGACTAGAATGACTGACTTGATTTATCGTTTGCCTTGTAGGGTTGTCCCAGGATTACATATTTCAAATAGGCTAATTAACTGTAATGAGTATTAAGTAAATGAGGTATTCATTATGGAAAAACCGTAAAGAGTTTTTTTGACTAATGACTGTTAATGCTGTTTTAGACGTTCGCGAATCTCATTGACAGGCCTATTACTGTTGATCTGACAATTGAAGAAGGCCAGAGATTGAAGGTCGTATACGGCTCAAATCGTGGCTTCCATGGCATTGATTTGGACACTTCAAAAGTGTTCGACATCTACATTCCGCATGTAAGCATTCGTTAGCATTGAAATATATAGCACACTATATCCAAAAGACTGCATATACATCAGCTTTATGTTAAAGCTGCCACTTGGCAAACTGGTTATTTCGGTAGTCTATTTAGATGGTTAATTGCTTGAATTCTTTGTCATTTATTTTGTTGCTTATGTCCACAATCTTCAGCACCATATTTTTTTGGGTCCTTTGCCTATCTATTGCTTCTCTTTCTTACTTCTTTGTTCGTGCACTTTTTCTGTCATTGTCCTGATACAGAAGTCACTTTCATAGCTTGTAGTCAAACATCTATCCACATCTGTGTAAAGTAGTATGGTCGCCCACCTTCATTGTAGGCCTATGTGAATGTACTAGGTGGCTGGCATAAGGTATTAAAATATTGTTATATATTGGCCTTAAGTCGCTGGCACCTATAAGTGGCCTCACGCGCTTGCTTGCATTGCAAAAAACGGTTTTACTGTGAATTGAGTCAAAGGATCATCACTAAAGGATGACGTCACGAGACGACAGCCAATAAGGAGATTCTACTGAGTAATGGAAGAACTTTAAACGACACATTGAAGTCGTGTAATAAAACCACATAGTGTAGTGGTCGCAGACAAATTGGAAGTCTGTGGGAATTACAACAGGAAGCAAATGAACCTGTTATATTGTGGAGTGAAGCGATTGTCGATGAACTAGGCCGTTTGATAGGTCCAGTCGTTTTCGTTGTCAACGACTCCACAGAAGTATACGTTCGACAGAACACGCAAAGATCTTTCTGGTCGTACGGCACGGTTGGCAAGTCAGGATCAACCGACTGTCAGTCACAGAGGAAGTTCGAGAACGAGAGGCACACGGCGACATCTCGTCAGAAGAGATAACGAGTCAACGCCAACCGTGAGATCTCAACACTCGTACCATTCTTCAGCATTGCATGCTTACAGCTAGCATTCCCACATGTAGAAACTGTTAAATATATATAAATAAAGGTGCCAGCCTTTGTAGTAATATCTGTGTTATAATTTGTTTTATTTAATAAATTTTAACTATACGATTATCTTGGTTAAAGTGACTTGCTCGTACAACTCAACAACAGAACATAGTCCCAACTTGTCCATCCAGTTCAGTCAAAGGTGACGAATGGCCGCAACATACACATTAAGTTAGTCGGGTACATTGTAACTTATACGGGTGTCTGCAATCTGTGCCACTGTGCCACACGTCAGTAATTGTCACAACACAATTCCTGAAATTTTCATTTGCCGTTAAATAAGATAGACATGTTTCTGTTGTTTTAACAGGTCAGTGGTTCAATAACGCCACACGTGATTGTAATACTGCCATCTGGTAATGGGATGCATCTTCTGCTGTGCTATGACAGTAAGCAAATTATTCTTCTTTCGACTAGTACTATATTACTTTACTGCTGTATGTCTAGCTTTGTTAATAATTATTATTTATTGAATACGCAACTAATGCAGCACAATAACAAAAAAAAACACATCAATCACAACATAAAAGCAATAAAAGACTATCACGTACGTAGCTAAAATCTAATATTATTTACAAAACTAGCGATAGTTAACATTTACGGCACAGTTTTGTTGCATAATGTTAATGGTGTGCTGCAGATGAAGGAGTCTATGTTGACACTAGTGGTCGAATGTTTAAGAATGTGATCCTGCAGTGGGGAGAACTACCACATGCAATTAGTATGTCTTTTGCATTTCTGATCGTTGTGTTTTTACCGCGCGATGCGATGCAAGCGCGGTCTTTGCTGTCATCCAGTGTCCGTCTGTCTGTCACATTCGTGGATCATATCGAAACGAATAAAGATATCTTCGAAATTTTTTACCATCGTAGCGACACCATTCTAGTTTTTCCGTCCCAAAGACGGTGCCGATATTCCGACGGGAACCCCCCTAATGGGGGCGTCAAATGCAAGGGGGTATGGTAAAATGACGACTTTTTCACAAATATCTCGCTGTACCTCAGAAACAGTAATAGTTAGATGGGAACATGCAGGAGACAATTTGTAAGCATCGAATTCTCTTTCCATCCATACAACATTTAGCGTGATTGCCCCAGGGGCGTCCCCAGGGGAAACAAAAATGTGGTAAAAATAGCGATTTTTGGACTTACGCATTGACTTAAGCATCGTATAACTCAGAAACTATTGCTGCAAGGTGTTTGGCAAGCAAAATGTGGGCTGCAGTACGTGAAAATTGCGATTTTTTTTGCACTTGCGGTTCGAATAACTGGGAAACTGTTGAAGATAGATGGGAACATGCTGAGAGACAATTTGTAAGCATCGAATTTTCTTTCCATCCATACAATATTTAGCGTGATTGCCCCAGGGGCGTCCCCAGGGGTAACAAAAATGTGGGCTGTGGTACATGAAAATGGCGAATTTTAACTGTTGTAAATTATACAATTTTTGCTGCCATAATAGATTCATTCGTGTCTAATTAACCGTCTGTAGCATATGTACGTGAACTTCTTGTCTACGTATTCTGACAAAAAGTCCTGCCATTCCTCTCTCTTCTCTTCTCTTTCATGCAGGGCAGGCAGCAATTAAGCTGCCCAGTGCTGAGGCCTCCAAGCGGGCCCAATGCACGTCCCCAGGACAATATACCCTTACATAAAAGGAATAATGAAAACTCCTTTGAGTTAAATCCAATTAAGGAAATTATAACCAGTCAAGAGTTAGACCAGCATTCCAAGATCCCGACGACAAAAGCGAAGGGCTATATCCTCCTTTAAAAGGGCCAGAGACAGAAGCAAAAGACTATCCTTCGTACATAAAGGAATACTAAATAACAACTCCTTTACATTGGAGTTAGTTATCAATTAAGAATATTATAACCAGTAAGAAGACAGACTGGTATTCTAAGATCCCGACGACAAAGTCGAAGGGTAAAAAATGAGAAAAATTTACCCTCCAGGGTCAAAATTACCACCAAATGGCGATAACGTGCAGGGCTTCAACCGAACACCCTGAAATGCCACAAGTCGTACTACTGCTCAAGATGCCTTGTGACAGCACATCTTGAACAGGAACACAAGTAGCCAACCATTCATGACCCCTTGCACTCGCCAAGTCATGAACAGGATTCCCGGAAACATAACGCCCCCATGAGCCGGGTGCTGAGGGCCACCCCGCTCATACTCAATGAGCGGGGCAATATACTTACCAGCACAGAGAAACCAACGAACAGCAAGGCCGACCCCCCAGACCGAAACCCCCACAGCACGCAGAGGAGCGAACCCCTGAGGGAAAAGGGAGGACCCCTTACCTGCAGTCCGTATAAATGGTCTGGAGGTTCATCGGGGTTCTCCCCGCCCGGATCAGCGTTCAGCCTACAGAGAGAATATCTCTCTGTAGTTGCCCGGGGGGGGGGACCTCGTAGAGGTAGCTGGTCCAGACTTCCGTGGTTGAGATATACCAGCAGGGGGAGAAAACATAAAATAAGGTCTCTCACTTCTTCGCCTCGAAGAGCTAGCTGGTGTCTTGAATCAAGACCTACGCATCACCACGGCATTACCCCCCCCCCCTGCCATACCTCAACAAGTTTACAAACCAGCATCGCACAGTTTGTCAGCGATAGTTGTTAGCGAGTGTTATGTAGAAAACACTACACTATTGAGATTGCTTTTCCATCCAACTGTTTGTGGCATGCATTTACTTTAAGTGAATAGAGGACCTTTGCAGAGTCTATGTAGTACACCACCTGATAGGCCAGGGATCTGGTCGACTGTGGAAAAACAGCGCTCAAATATTTGCTGGGGTCGATGAGGTGGAACAGATTAAGTGGAAAGAGTGTCCAAAGAAATCACCCTTTAGATAAATTGATTTACTTACTTAATCGTCCAAGTAACACACTTTGCACTTGACCCATTTTGTTTTGCTTACATATCACACTACGTAAAAGATGTTTGTTTAGTTTTATCGATACTTACCGATCAGCGGTCATACTGCAACGAATTTTGTTGAAATGTTATTAGTTACAGAGTTATTTGGTGCATAAAATCGTGTGTATTAATTTTGGTGCTTCTGTAAAAAACAGTCGGTTATTAAGAGTTAAATGTGAAATATCAACCACATAATTATTTCATTACAATTAACTTCAAATTGTATCATTTGTTTTATGCAGCGTACATTGGCACAGGACAAATACTTGGCTGGGGCAGCAAAGCAATCGAGATTCGTTCCGCCGAGACGGGTCACCTCGACGGAGTTTTCATGCACATGAAAGATCAGAAACTTAAATTCCTCTGTGAACACAATTATAAGGTTGGTATTATTTTGTGACTGAAGTTTGAATTATTACTCCTTTTTATAGGCCTATGACAACTCTTCAGACTTTGAAGCACCTTTTGAATATGTCCATATGTATGTTGTATGTGCCAACCTTATTGTCAGGTTTTCATCTGTAATGTCAAACGAACTCGTGAAATACATGTCGTGAAATACTTGTCGTAATGCTGCAGGTGTACAAAGTTTATATTTCAACTATTTAACAGTGCTGTTAAAGGAGACAGGTCAGGTGGTGGAAGGCCATGAGGGGTGTTGGATTAGCAGTAGCTTTCCTAAATTTTTCATTAATGTGATTAGTTATTACTGAAGTGTGATTAATTAAATGATTAGTGTGTAAGGTGCAGGACCAAAGAAAATGACTGTGTGGATGTGAAGACTGTGTCTGTGTGGGTTATGAGTACCAGGCAGTCTTACCATCACCTTGTGGACTTTGTGCCAGTGATATGTCCCTTAGCTCCACTGTGACTAAAGGTCAGTGGAGCTGATAGGTTGAGCCATCAACTGTCAGGTTCAGTCTGGTTCTTATGAATATTTGCATAAATTATGCTAATTAAGTCAAAGGGGCCCACAAAACACAGCGGAGCTATTTCAGCCGAGAGAATGTACAGTGTCTTTAAAAAACCGGACCCCCAAGATTAATGACACAACTTCGAGAATTTCGAATTATTTTTGGTCGAGACGGACCGTATTCAATTCTCAGTTGTCTGTGTTAAAAGTTCTTAAATTAGCTTAGAACCAGGTGTGTCACTTCCATGACAACAATAGCAACTCGACGTCTGAACATTGGATAACTGGGCCGACTTCGAACACATAAATTTTATCGACACGGCAATAAATGAGTGGCAAAACGATTGATGGCCTGTGTGAAGGCCAAAAGACGGCATTTCAAACACTTGTAACTTTTGACACTGCATATTCTTCCGATAAAAACAATGTTGATTAAAACATTTAACTTTTGTTCATAAGGCAGCATAGACTGTGGAATGATGCAGAGGTAATGATTGCTGTTGCACTGCTGTAAAATCAACTGTCTTCTAATGTTGAGGTTTAATTAAGAATATTGAACACAGATTGTCTGTGAAATTTTATTCAAATTAAAGAACTTTTCGTCGTCATGTCAAAATATCGTGGGGGTCTCGTTTTTTGAGACACAATCTGAGAAGTCGGTGCTGTTATTATGGAAACTGCACATCTGGTTCTAAGCCAATTTAAAACATTTAACATAGAATTGAATAATGTCTCTCTCTACGAAAACTAATTAGTAAATGTTGTGTAGTGGTGAAGTTGTCATATTAAACATATGTAGGTGTCTGGTTTCTTTTGAGACACAGTATTGCTTATATACATTGAGATCGTATAATTGTTGTAACATGTGGTCAGCGATTGCATTTGCAAGTTGGTGTAATATTGAATTGTGTTGTAGGTTTTCTTTACATCCGTGCGAGGTGGCGCTTCCTATTGTCAGATATATTTCACAACTCTAAGTTGTTCTGCTGCACCTGGCTGGTGAAACACGTTTATCTAGCATATGACAAATGCTTTAGATCTCTGTTTTGTCCTGTAAGGATGCTGGCTTATTTGACAGTTTGTCATAACTGTTTTCTTACAGTGTGTCAGCTACTTTATGTGAGTTTATGCTGTACTGTTGATGCCATAGGAAACCCTTTATACAGTGACCGCTTTAAATGTGACCATGTCCACGACATTCAGAACTCTTGTCACCAGCAATATTTATAATAAAATGTAAAGAAATGTTTCATATTTTGCTTTGGTACCAAGCATTTGCTATGACCAACTATTGTTAGTTAGCGCAGGACTTACATCCATTGATGTACAGTTAAATGTCATAAAAGGGCACAATCGTAATTAGATGGTGCCACGTCGAAGTCTAAGAGTGAGGCAGTACTGAGTACATTTCGTTGTGATCTCAACCAGCGTTTACTGTGTCTTGTTTGACTGCACCAGTCAATGTATGTCTGTGGTCAGTGAAATAGCATTACATCTGTTGTATTTATGCAGCTGATAAATATTGCATTATTGTCAGATTTATAAGGCATAATATGTGTGTTGTGTTTGAACTGTGTGTGCGTGTGTGTAACGTTGTCAGTTCTGTAGCATGTTTTGTGCAATAATGGGAGTGATGATGTATGCTGTTGTTGCTAACTTTAGTGCAAATGATTTGCATCTCTTAAAGTTTGTTATGGACTGTGTTGTCATTGTTAGAATGATGTTTTTGTTTATGTTCATCTGTTTTTGTAAATAACAGTGTAATGCTCACTTACATTGTTGTGCCTGTCACCATGGATACAATTTATATTCAAAGATGCATGGCAATTGTGTTTGGAACTATTAAGTTACTGATTTACACGTTGTGTGGACTATAGCAAAAATCAACAGTTTTCTAAGTTAGGATGAAGAAGCTCTGCTGTCGCAGAGGCCGCGCGATGCTTCGTGTCTGTATAGCTTAAATACAAAACGCCGAGTGCAGTCTTTTATTATTAGTTGGTTCGGCTTAAGATATACCACTGCGTACAATAGAATCCTTTTCTGTTCTCTTCTCTTTGGCGTATTCGTCCATGCTGCAGGCCGTCACAAATAAACATTCGCTGGTGCGTCGTGGACTGTGCGATCTATACTGCATGGTCATCGGTAACCGTTTTTGTCACTTCATAGTTCGCACGTCCAGCAATCAATCGATAGCCAGTGGTGCGTGGCCGACTGTATCATATACTCGGCTTCGTCATTGGTAAATGTTTTTGGCACTTCGCACATCCAGCAATCTTCGATAGCCAGCTATTAGACCAGAATCGCGATTTCTGCCTATACCCCACCTGCATTCGACGCCCGCCCCCCGTTAGGGGGGTTCCCATCGGAATATCGTCACCCCGTTTTGTATGGAAAAACTAGAATGGTGTGGCTACCCGATTGTGAAAAAATTTTGAAGATATGTGTATTCGTTTTGACATGATCCACGAACATGACAGACAGACGAATGGACACCGCATGACAGCATAGACTGCGCTTATGCATAGCATCACACGGTAAAAACTGCTGCAAGGTTTTAATCGTCCTTGATGAATTGGTTTTTGTTGTTTTTGTTAATATTTTACTCTCAGATATTGTTTGATGTTCTTGTCTTTATTGTTGATATAGATCCTTTGTTAATATATTCAGCTATAAGATTAATTTACTGCAGCTTTTATGCAGCTGTTTACTATATTATCTTCCATCAAGTTTAAAACCTTTGTTCATTGTTTCGCGCAAATTTTCGTAGTAAGATTTGCATGCGTTCAAAATTGTCATTTATGATGTGTACAACATTTGTGGTCATATCTAGGAAAATGACGTAGCATTTATACTTAAATGTGTGTCCATACAGAACTAGGTTCTGAATTAGTATGCATCTTGGTTTACTGACATATTTGCCAGCAGATGTGACAGGAATTCACCGACAGTAGGGTGTGCGGAAAACTGAAAAATCCGTTCCAATTTGGTTTTTAAAAACTGAACCGTCCAAAAATTTGACATCTGTTCAGACGGCTTTCTGTGTCTGTTAAAGCTATCAGCCAGTCAAACTTGGGACGTTTTTTGAGACACAGTGTAGTAGTCCATGACACCAGATAATGTTATGTAAAGGTATTTGAAAAAAATATGCCACTTATTACAAAACTTATGTTATAAATTTGAAAAATGTTGCCACTTGCAACAGTACTGAAGCATACACGATAAAAACGAAAGTGATTTGTGCGTGCAATTGCAATTCAAATTAATAGTGACAAAAAATAACTTTACTTGCATTAATGTGCAGATAAAGAATGTTTTAAAACACCACTGATTAACCAGATGACAGTATCAAAGTCTGTAATGCACAGTTCATTCAATGTAGAAGTAATGCATTGCAGTAATATTTGCTGTAAATTTAACTACTCACTCACTCACTCACTGCTGCGCTTGACCAGCTGAGGGTCGTAGCGTCCTCCACATCGAACGATCCTGGCCCGCGATCCAGGCAGCACCAACAGATAGGCCGGTGTCTTCTT